>CEVS01054203.1_pt1 | contig 141573 bp, 140 predicted proteins | sample 361571 | NCBI WGS metagenome assembly CEVS01 (sample SAMEA2623850, study PRJEB7988) | marine metagenome | isolation source: saline water (ENVO:00002010), including | reverse complement strand
AAAGGTAAATGGTCGTAGCGGTGTGATGTAGGTAGCTTGCCTTTTTTATAATTCAATATTTAAAATTTTCATGTCGAAAACTGTTTTTATTACAGGTGGATCATCTGGAATTGGAAAAGCAATTGGCGAATATCTTTTATTAAATAATTTTATTGTATTTGGTACTAGCAGAAATCCAAAAAAATATCCAAATTCAAAGTTTACTCTTTTAAAACTAGATATCAATGATCTTGATTCAATAAAGCAGTTTACAAATAATATTAAAAAAAAAAAATTAAGAATTGATGTTTTAATAAACAATGCTGGTGTTGGTATAACTGGACCTATGGAAGAGATTCCAATACTGGAAATGAAAAAGAATTTTGAAACTAATTTTTTTGGTCCAATTAATCTTATAAACTCTGTATTACCAATAATGCGAAATCAAAAAAAAGGTCTAATAATTAACATAACCTCAATTGCAGGTTATATTGGTTTACCTTTTAGAGGAATTTACAGCGCTGGAAAAGGAGCGCTAGAATTAATAACAGAATCATATAGAACTGAGCTTAAACAATTTGGAATAAAAATGACAAATATTGCACCAGGAGAATTTTCAACCAGAATTGCCGAAAGTCGTTATCACTCACCAGTAAGAGAGGATTCACCCTATAAAACAAATTATAAATCAACTTTACAATTACTTAACCAACACGTAAGTAAGGGAAAAAATCCATTAATTCTAGGTAAACTAGTTCATAGAATTATTAAAACAAATAATCCGAAAATTCATTACAAAATCGGAGCTCCACTTCAAAAATTTTCAATAATCTTAAAAAGAATCTTACCTGACTTAATTTTTGAAAAGATGTTAATGTTATTTTACAAACTTTAAAATAAACTTTATTGGTGTATTTTTCTGCAAATTAAAGTCTTATTTTTGTAACAAATAAAACCCAATTATTATGAAATTTTTCATTGATACTGCAAATTTAATTGAAATTAAAAATGCAAATAACTTAGGTATTCTCGATGGTGTAACAACAAATCCGTCTCTCATGGCTAAAGAAGGAATAACTGGTGAGAAAAATATTTTGAATCATTACAAAAATATTTGCAAAATTGTTAAAGGCGATGTTTCAGCTGAAGTAATTTCAACTGATTATAAAGGAATGGTTAAAGAAGGAGAAATATTAGCAAGTCTCAACCCGCAAATTGTCATTAAATTACCAATGATTGAGTCTGGTCTCAAAGCATGCAAATACTTTAGTGAAAAAGGAATGAAAACTAACGTTACACTCGTTTTCTCAGTTGGCCAAGCAATTCTAGCAGCAAAAGCTGGTGCTACATATGTTTCGCCATTTATTGGGCGGCTTGATGATATATCAAGTGATGGTTTAAATTTAATATCGGAAATTCGTGAAATTTACGATAACTACAATTTTAAAACTAATATTTTAGCTGCTTCAATAAGACATTCCATGCACATAATTAATTGCGCAAAAATAGGGGCGGATGTAATAACTGGTCCATTAAGTTCAATTCAAAGTTTATTAAAACATCCTCTGACTGACTCAGGATTAGAAAAGTTTCTTGAGGATTATAAAAAGTCTAACTAAAGTATCATTAAAAAAACAATTTTAAATTGAATTGTTTTTCTAAATATTAAATTTCAGGCAATAAGCTTGTATAATTAGTGTATTTATATACTTTTGGGAAATATTTTAATTAAAAAATGTTATCAGTATCAAATTTATCAGTCCAGTTCGGTAAGCGTATTTTGTTTGATGAAGTAAATATTACATTCTCAAATGGAAATTGCTATGGGGTAATTGGTGCTAATGGTGCTGGAAAATCAACTTTCCTTAATGTTCTTTCTGGAAAAATCGAACCATCATCAGGAAACGTTCAACTTGAAGCTGGTAAGAGAATGTCTATTTTAGAACAAAATCATAATTTATATAATCAAAATTCAGTTATTGAAACAGTGTTAATGGGTAATAAAGTACTCTATTCAATAAAAAAAGAAATAGATGAGCTTTACAATGATTATAACGATGAAAATGCCGATAAAATTGGAGAGTTACAGGTTAAGTTTGAAGAAATGAATGGCTGGAATGCTGACAGCGATGCTGCATCGTTACTATCTAATTTAGATATTGAGGAAGATCTACACTATTCATTGATGAGTGAATTAGACGGAAAACAGAAGGTCAGAGTACTGCTGGCACAAGCACTATTTGGTTCTCCTGATGTTTTAATAATGGATGAACCAACTAATGACCTTGATTATGAAACAATAATATGGTTAGAAAATTTTATCGCTGATTATGAAAATTGTGTAATTATAGTTTCGCATGACCGTCATTTTTTAGATTCGGTTTGTACACACATTTCAGATATTGATTTTAATAAAATAAGTCATTTTTCAGGCAACTATTCTTTTTGGTACGAATCATCGCAACTTGCAGCAAAACAACGATCTCAACAAAACAAAAAGGCGGAAGAGAAAAAAAGAGAACTGGAAGAATTTATTCGCCGTTTTTCTGCTAATGTTGCTAAATCAAAACAAGCGACAAGCCGAAAAAAAATGATAGATAAATTGAATATCCATGAAATAAAACCATCTAGTCGGAGATATCCTGCAATATTTTTTAATCAAGAACGGGATGCAGGAGATCAGATTCTTAATATTGAAAATCTAACAGCTCATTTTGAATCAGAAATATTATTCTCAAATATAGATTTGAATTTAAAAAAAGGAGATAAAGTCCTAATTCATTCAAAAGATTCTCGAGCAACATCAATGTTTTATGAAATCATAAATGGAAAAAAAACATGTATCAGCGGAAAATTTTCATGGGGTGTCACAACATCACAATCGTATTTACCTCTTAATAATAGTAATTTCTTTGAAAATGATCTCAATTTGATAGATTGGCTTCGACAATGGAGTAAAACCGAAGAGGAACGGGAAGAGTTGTTCCTGCGAGGATTCTTAGGGAAAATGATTTTTAGTGGTGAAGAAGCATTGAAGAGTTCCAGGGTTCTTTCTGGTGGTGAAAAAGTCCGCTGCATGATTTCTAAAATGATGATGACAGGGGCTAACGTTTTAATGCTGGATGAACCAACAAATCATTTAGATTTGGAAAGCATAACTGCATTTAATAATGCGCTTGTTAAATTCAAAGGAACTGTATTATTTACAACTCATGATCATAAATTTGCACAAACAATAGCCAACAGAATTATTGAGTTGACTCCAAAAGGAGTTATTGATCGACACACCACATTTGATGAATATATGGAAGACGAAAAAATTAAGGAAATAAGAATTAAAATGTATAGTTAATTTTAATAAAAACTTTTCAATCATTAAGCATCACTGGCATCACTAGCATTTTTATTTCCTCACCTTCATCAGTGTTGTCCGAGGGTGTTAGGATTCCTGCTCTATTTGGTAGACTCATTTCAAGGCTAACATTTTCTGATTCTAAATTACCTAACATTTCAACTAAGAAGCGTGAATTAAAACCTATTTGTATATCATCACCTTGATAATCGCAAGTTAATCGCTCTTCAGCTTTGTTGCTATAGTCAATGTCTTCAGCAGAAATGTTTAACTCTGCACCAGCAATTCTTAATCGAATTTGGTGAGTAGTTTTATTTGAAAAGATTGAAATTCGCCTTACAGCATTTAAAAACTGTTTTCTGTCTACAACTAACTTATTTGGATTTTCTTTGGGAATTACAGCTTCATAATTTGGATATTTTCCATCTATTAGCCTACATATCAAAACAGTATTACCAAAAGAAAACTTAGCATTTGAATTATTATAATCGATCACAACCTCTTTAACTTCAGTCGATAAAATTGCTTTAAGCAAATTCAATGGTTTTCTTGGCATTACAAATTCGGCTGTTTTATTTGAAGTATAATCAGATCTAGTATATTTAACTAATTTGTGTGCGTCCGTGGCCACAAAAGTTATATTTTCAGATGAAAATTGAAAAAAAACTCCACACATCACTGGCCTTAGATCATCGTTTCCAGCAGCAAAAATTGTGTTGTTTATTGCGTTTGATAAAATATTTGACGGAATTATTGTTTGGGTAGGTTGAATTAATTCTGCAGACTTTGGAAATTCATTTGCATCAGAATATGCAAGAGCATATTTACCATCATTGGAGCTAATTTCAATCGTATTATTACCTTCTTGAAGAAAAGTGAGCGGTTGCTCAGGAAAAGTTTTTAAGGCATCTATTAATAATTTTGCTGGAATTGCAATTCTTCCATCGTTTTGGCCATCGACCTCTAAAATTGTTGAAACTGTTGTTTCAAGATCACTTGCAGAAACTGTAAGCTTAGAATCTTTGAGATCAAACAGGAAATTATCCAAAATCGGCAATGTATTCGAGTTGCTTATAACACCTCCAACATCTTGGAGGTTCCTTTGCAAATAAGTACTTGAAACAATAAACTTCATATTCGATAAATAAATAATCTTAAGCAAATATATTCCTTAACTGGCTAAAACTAAAAATAATTTATTAACATTTGGGGATTTTTCAAGAATCAATGTATAATCACAAAAATTGAACTGTTACACTATCCATCATGTGTAGACCCATTAGAGTTGAGGCTCCTCCGACGGACAACTTGTTGCTCTTATACATTGCAATTTCTAAATATCCGGAAGAATTAAAAATAACAAGACCTTGGCCTTCGTAATTTCTCTGCTGAATTGGAATATCAAAATTTACTATGTCTGAATACTTGTTATATATTTTTTTAAACTTATGGTTTCGAGCTGATATTAAAAAGGATCTATTTTTTTGAACTGACTCAAAAAAAGATTTTTTAATATTTGTTACAACATTGTCATAGCGGTCTATATATATTACATTACCAATTATTTGATCATTATCATTGTTAACAAAAGGGGCTATATTTTTTATCGGTTTAATTTGTTGAATGCCTTTACCAATTACCTCAAGATTACCTCCTCTTACTAAATGAGCTGCAACTTTAACAAAAATATCTAAAACAGGAAAGTTCCCGATCACTTTGTCGTGAATATTTATCTTTACAATTTTTTGGGGCTCAACTTCTGCACATATCATACTCAATATTCCGTTGTTAGCACATATGAAAAAATGTCCATTCAAAGACATAGCCACATGTGTATTTTCAACATTTAGCTCAGAATCAACTCCAATTATGTGAACAGATCCGTCAGGAAAACTTGAGTATGCATTTTGAATTACATAAGCAGCCTCAATCACATTAAATGGTGAAATATTATGCGAAATATCAACTATATTAACTCCAGGGATTTCTCTTAGAAGGGCTCCTTTCACAGCTCCTACAAAGTGAGCTTTCATACCGAAATCAGTTGTAAGAGTAACAATCGACATTTATAATAGATTTAGAAATTGTAAGTATTCGAGATTAAATATTAATACAAACCTAACAATTTTTTATTTTAAATTTTTATCAACATACTAAATATTTATCTAAAAATGTTAGTATTTTTAGCTATTAAATAATCAAATCTTTAACAAATCAATTTTTCAATTTGAACGAGCTAGTTTTAGAGTTAAAACAAATTTCTCCAAAAGAATTCTTCGGACCCCAAAACAAAAATATTGAGTTAGTCAAACAGTTCTTTCCAGAATTAAAAATTATAGCAAGAGGTTACAAAATTACCGCCTTTGGTGATGAAATAAAATTAAAAGAGTTTGATAAAAGAATGGATATTTTGTTTGAGCAATTTGGCGTTTATAATACAATTGACGAAAACATAATCGAAAGAGTATTATCATATAAGTCAAAAGACGAATATTCAGGCTCAAGTGATGATTTTAAGATTATTCTCCACGGAGTAGGGGGGCGTATTATCAAGGCAAAAACCCCAAATCAAAGAAAATTAATAGATATGGTATGTGAAAATGATATGGTTTTTGCAATTGGTCCTGCAGGAACTGGAAAAACATATACTGGTGTGGCTCTAGCTGTCAAAGCCCTAAAAGAAAAAAAAGTAAAAAGAATTATTTTAACTCGTCCAGCTGTTGAAGCTGGTGAAAATCTAGGTTTTCTTCCAGGTGATTTAAATGAAAAATTAGATCCTTACATGCAGCCGTTATATGACGCTTTACGAGAAATGATTCCATCACAAAAACTTAATAATTTTATTGATAAGGGTATTATTCAAATTGCACCTCTTGGATTTATGCGGGGCCGAACTTTAGATGATGCATTTGTTATTTTAGACGAAGGACAAAACACAACAAATGCGCAAATGAAAATGTTTTTAACAAGAATGGGTAAAAACGCTAAGTTTTTGATCACTGGAGATCCTGGGCAAATTGATTTACCAACGAAAGCTGTATCAGGGCTAAAAGAGTCTTTAAGAATTCTCAAGGATATGAATGGTATTGGTTTAGTTGAACTAGATGAAAGAGACGTGATTCGTCACAGCTTGGTTAAAAAAATAATAGATGCCTACAACAATAACAATAAATAACATATGTCATTTGATAAGAGTTTAATAAAAACAAGATTTAATTTTGCAGGTCAGACAAATTTTTACAGAGGTAAAGTTCGTGAAGTATACACGATTAATAATACAATAATAGTTATGGTTGTTACTGATAGACTTTCCGCATTTGATGTTGTCATGCCCAAAGGAATTCCTTACAAAGGACAAATCTTAAATCAAATTGCTTTAAAAATGATGAAATTAACTGAAGATATTGTGCCAAATTGGTTGATAGATTCACCTGATCCAAACGTTTCAGTTGGTTGTTTGTGTGAGCCATTCAAAATTGAAATGGTTATAAGAGGTTATTTGTCTGGCCATGCTGCAAGGGAGTATAATTCTGGCAAAAGATCATTATGTGGAATTAAGATGCCTGATGGAATGAAAGAAAATGATGCATTTGAAACACCTATAATAACTCCGGCAACCAAAGCAAAAGACGGTGAGCACGACGAGGACATTTCAAAAGAAGATATTATAAATCGTGGTTTAGTTTCTGAAAATGACTACAAAATAATGGAAAATTATACAAAAAAGTTATTTAAACGCGGAACTAAAATTGCAAGATCAAAAGGGTTAATATTGGTTGACTCAAAGTATGAATTTGGTAAAAATTCAAATGGAGAAATAATTTTAATTGATGAAATACATACCCCTGATTCATCACGTTATTTTTATGAAGACGGCTACGAAGAAAGACAAAAAAAAGGAATAGCTCAAAAACAATTATCAAAAGAGTTTGTCAGACAATGGCTGATTAGTAATGGTTTTAAAGGCCTCGAAGGACAGAAAATTCCAAATATGAGTCAAGATCATATATTATCAATCAGTGATCGCTACATCGAATTATATGAAACTATTACTGGAGATTCTTTCTTAAAACAGGATTTATTAAATGTTAGTGAACGAATTGAGAAAAACATTAATAATTTTTTGAAAAATATATAAACAGGAAAAATCAAAATCTAAACCTGAAAATCTTTTTTAAAGATGATAAAAATTTTAACTTAATATCATCAAAAAAATGGCTATAAATTGAAAAAAATAAGAAAAATATTATAAAAATAACAGCGCCGATTATTGACTCCTCAATACTTAATTTTTGTTTAATAATTTGATTGAGTCCAAGTCCAAATATACCTCCATACAAAACTATGACATGCCAGGTGTAAATAAATAATGTTTTTTGTCCAATTTTTACAAAAAATTTACCAAGATACGTCCTGTAAAGTTTTTCCAGTCTCATAAAAATAAACATTGAGAAAAGAACATGTCCTAACCTTTCATACATCCATGCGGATTTAAATAAATTTAAACTGGTTGTTTTTTCAATATATATCATAAATCTATAGATGTAGGGGTTGCAAAAAATCAAAAAAATTGAAACAAATAAAATTATTAACGAGAATTTAAAACTAAATATTTGAAATCTATTATGATAAACCCAAAATCCAGCTGCAGCGCCAAAAAAAATAAATCCCATCCATGGAAATATTGGAAAAACGGAATTTGGCCCATCAATAATATTTTGTATAATTTCAGGGACATGTTCTAAACCTGTAAGTAATTCAGGTTGTGAATGAAAAATCCCATACAGAGAAAAAATAAAAATACCTGAGAGTAAAAATAACCAACCAAGTGGAATAAATTTAATAATTTTTTGAAACCTAAATATTAAAATAATTAAAATTAATCCCAGTCCTATACACTGCAGGACATGAAAGGCAAATATCCACTTAGGTTTAGAGGCAAATATTTCTAAAAAATTAAACAAGCTTAGTTGAAGTAAATACCCATATATAAGCAATTCAAGACTGCGGTTTAAACCCTTTTTTATTCTAATCTTAAGTTTACCTAATGACTCCTCACGTAAAAGTAAAAAGGTGAATATGAGTCCAGTAACAAAAAAAAACAAAGGAGCCGTATATCCTTTCATAAAATACCAACTATCAAAAAGAAAACTTCCAGAAGAGCCCAAGGTTTTAATTTGATTGATATCTAAATAAAAATTTTTGTAAGATAATCCAATAAAGTGTCCTTGCAACATCATTAAAATTGCAAAAGAACGCATTGCATCAATAAAATACAGACGCCTACTTTTCAAATTGTAATCAATTTAGAGTTATTCTCCATTAAAAAAAATATAATGAACTAATGTAATGAGATAATTATTAAATTAGTGAGTAAATATAATAAAATGGATTCTTATAGATTAGAAGATTATAATCATTATAAACAAAATTATGATGAATCAATTAAAGATCCTAGTTCCTTTTGGGGTAAACTTGCAGCGGACAACTTTAAATGGAAAAGAAAATGGGATTCTGTGTATTCAAGTAATTTTGAAACTGCTGAAATCAACTGGTTTGAAGGAGCACTTCTAAATATCACCGAAAATTGTATTGATAGACATCTAATTAACTCAGGCAACAAAACAGCAATTATTTTTGAACCAAATGATTCAAAATCAAAATCAGAACATATTTCATATAACGAACTTCACAAACGTGTTAATAAATTTTCTAATGTGCTGAAAACCAAGGGAATAAACAAAGGAGACCGAATTTGTATTTATCTCCCTATGATTCCTGAACTTGCAATTTCTGTTTTAGCCTGTGCTCGGATAGGGGCAATTCATAATGTTGTATTTGCGGGGTTTTCATCCTCTGCACTTTCAGCAAGAATTAATGATTGTGGATGCAAAATGGTTATAACATCCGATGGTGGGTATAGGGGATCAAAAAAAAATGACTTAAAATGTATTGTTGACGAGGCTTTGAAAGATTGCTCTTGTGTGGAGAAAGTACTTGTTGTAAATCGAACCAGCTGTAATGTAGATATGCATTCAGAAAGGGACGAATGGCTTGAAGATTTATTAGAGGTTGCTTCTGACGATTGTGAAGCTACAGTAATGAATTCAGAAGATCCACTGTTTATCTTATATACGTCTGGATCAACAGGTAAGCCTAAAGGAATGGTACATAGTTCTGCAGGATACATGGTTTACACTGCATACACATTCAAAAATATATTTAATTTTCAGGAAAATGATATTTATTGGTGTACTGCTGACATTGGATGGATAACCGGTCATAGTTACATAATTTATGGACCACTTTTGAATGGTGCTACTACAGTTATGTACGAAGGTATTCCGAGCTTTCCAGACTACGGAAGATTTTGGAAAATAATTGAAAAACATAAAATCAATCAATTTTATACTGCACCAACTGCGATTAGAAGTTTAGCAAAGCAGGATTTAAAATTTATAAGACCTTATGATTTGTCATCGCTGAAAGTAATCGGATCTGTTGGTGAACCAATCAATGAGGAAGCATGGAATTGGTATAACGAATTTGTGGGAAAAAATAATTGCCCAATTGTAGATACATGGTGGCAAACAGAAACAGGTGGAATTCTAATTAGTCCAATTCCAAAATGTTTTGATGGAAAACCTACATACGCAACACTTCCATTTGTTGGAATAACTCCAGTCTTAATTGACAACAATGGTCTTGAAAATAATAAAAATCAAGCCGAAGGAAATCTCTGCATAAAGCATGCTTGGCCTTCAATTGCTAGATCGATTTGGGGTGATCATAAAAGATACAAGGAAACCTATTTTTCAAAATATCCTGGTTATTATTTTTCTGGAGATAGCGCAAAAAGAAACTCAGATGGTCACTATAGGATTATTGGAAGGGTAGATGACATTATAATTGTTTCCGGGCATAATCTTGGAACTGCACCAATCGAAAATGCAATTAATGAGCATGAACTTGTGGCAGAATCTGCAATTGTCGGCTTTAAACATGAATTAAAAGGAAACGCATTATATGGATTTATAACGTTAAAATCTTATCAAATTAATATTAACAGAAAAGTTTTAAAAACTGAAATAAACAACTTAATAAGTAAAAGAGTAGGGCCAATTGCCAAATTAGATAAAATGCAATTTACTAAAGGGCTACCAAAAACCAGATCTGGAAAAATCATGAGAAGAATACTTAGAAAGATCGCTAACAATAATAGTTCTGAACTGGGTGATATAAGTACACTTTTAAATAAAGAAGTTGTTAAAGAAATAATTGATAATTCACTCAGCACCTAATTAAAAAAGCTTGAATAAGAAGAAAATTAAAAGCTCCTTAATTCTTTTTTAACTTCATCGATTATGTATGAATAATAATTCATGTCCGCAGGAACTAAATTAAATTTTGGATGATTTCCTAAAATGCACTCGTTAATTTCATCGAAAGAAAATAAACGTAAATCATCAATTTCACTATCTTGCATTTTTAGTGATTGAAAAGGGTGAGTGAGTTTACACAAAAAAACATGCTGAAATTCACAATCCCTAATACCGTTTGGAAATTCATTTATATTTTTCCTAACAGTCAATAAATTTAGGCTCTTGGAAGTAATATCGATTCCAATTTCTTCTCTAGTTTCACGAATAGCTGCATCAATTAAGCCTTCATTCATTTGAACATGTCCAGCAACTGAAACGTCCCAATAACCTGGAAATGTTTCCTTAATTAGACCTCGTTTTTGCATTAAAATTGATGATGATTTATCAAAAAACCAAACATGGACAGTCGCATGGAATAATCCATTTTGATGAACATAATCTTTTGAAACTATTTTATCAGTTCGATATCCACTAGAGTCCCATACGTTAAGAAATTCATCCAAATCTAACTAAAATAATTAAAACTTTCTTTTGGATTAATTTTCAAAAGTGTTTCGTAAATTATGCGAATAACATTTTCAACATCGTCACGGTGGACCATCTCAACTGTTGTATGCATATATCTAAGAGGTAAAGAAATTAATGCAGAGGCTACTCCGCCATTGCTGTAAGCAAATGCATCAGTATCAGTTCCAGTTGATCTGGAAAGAGCTGATCTCTGAAATGGTATTTTTTTTGATTCAGCAATTTTAATTATTAAATCCCGTAATTTTTGTTGTACAGCTGGTGCATAAGCTATGACAGGTCCATTTCCAATTTTACAATGCCCTTCTTTCTTCTTGTTTATCATTGGAGTAGTGGTATCATGAGTGACATCAGTAACAATTGCAATATTGGGTTTAATTTTGTGAGTAATCATTTGAGCACCACGCAAACCAATCTCTTCTTGAACTGAGTTAGTTATATAAAGACCAAAAGGTAACCTTTTTTTATTTTGGTGCAATAGCCTTGCTACTTCAGCAATCATAAAACCACCAATTCTATTGTCAATTGCGCGGCAAACAAATTTATTTTTGTTTAAAATGTGAAATTCGTCTGGATACGTAATTACACATCCAACATGAACACCAATTTTTTCAACTTCATTTTTTGATTTGCAACCAATATCGATAAATATATTATCAGGTTTTGGAGGTTGTTCCTTTGCAAGACTTCTAGTATGAATTGCTGGCCACCCAAAAACTCCTTTAACAATACCTTTTTTTGTATGAATATTAACAATCTTACTTGGTGCAATTTGATGATCACTTCCGCCGTTTCTAACGACATAAATCAAGCCATCATCTGAAATATAATTTACATACCAAGAAATTTCGTCAGCGTGACCCTCAATTATAACCTTAAATTTAGAATCCGGATTAATAACACCAACTGCAGTTCCGTAAATGTCAGTAATAAAAGTATCAACGTATGGTTCTAAATACTTCATCCAAAGGTTTTGGCCATCCCATTCATAACCAGTTGGTGATGGATTATTAAGGTAATTATTTAAAAATTTAATTGACTGCTTATTTAGAAGTGATTTTTTTGGCATTTTTATTTTAAAATTAATAAATCCCAAGCATTTAATAAGAAGTATTACAACATATTTTTTAAATTTGATTGTTTTGTTATGAATAAAGCTACTTACATATTGATTTTCTTTTCTATTGCGTCTGCATGGTCCCAAAATCCATCAGAAAAAATTAATAAAAAAATGATAATGATATTAGGCGACACAATAACTGAATCTTCTATAAATTTAACGGAAGTTATAATACTTCCCAAACTAGAACTCAAAACCTCCAAAGACAGAAGGCAGTATTTTATTCTGCAACGTAAGACAATGAAAGTTTACCCTTACGCCAAACTTGCCTCAGAAAGACTTAAGGTTCTAAATGAAAGGATGACAAAACTAAAAAGCAAAAGAAAAAAGAAAAAGTATGCAAAAAAAATACAGAAGTTTATCGAAGATGAATTTTCTGAAAAACTTAAAAAGTTTACTATTACTGAAGGACAAATTTTGATAAAATTAATTCACCGGCAGACAGGTGAGACAGCATATGAACTGATAAAGAAATTAAGAAGTGGTTGGAGAGCGTTTTGGTATAATAACACTGCGAAAATTTATGATATGTCTCTTAAGATACCCTTTGATCCATTAATCTCTAAGGAAGACTTTATAATTGAGAGTATTCTGCAACGAAATTTTCAAAACGGAAAACTGGACTTTCAAAAAAGTTACTTTGAATATGATTTATTTGAATTAACGCAAAAATGGAGAAATTAATAGAACAAACAATTAATCTATTAATCTAAATGGGCTTAAAAATTATTATCATTCTTGGAGAATTATTTACATCAAAATTATTCATTTGATAATCGCCATAACAACTTTTTAAAATTAGGCCATTTTTATTTAGTAAGCATTTAAAATCATCTAAAGAATAAAGACGCACTTTTTCATTATATGATATTTCATCTTTTCCATCAAAAATTTTTATGTTCTTTAAAACAAACCCCTCAACAAACTTACGCTTTATTAAAAATTGAATATTAGCTTTTGAAAATGACTCTTGGTCTATTAAATTATTTTTCACATAATTGGAATTCATAAAATCAATCACTCCTAAACCATCATTTTTCAAGCTATTCTTAATATTGATTAAAACCCTACTGTCATCATCAATATTTTCAAAATATCCGAAACTGGTAAAAAGATTGAAAATAACATCAAAATGTCCTTTAAAAGGAAAACGCATATCATGAATACAAAAATTTAATTTATCATTTTCATATTTTTTTGCATGGATAATATTTTTTTCCGATAAATCATATCCAGTCACGTTAAAGCCTAACTTATTCATATAAATCGAATGTCGACCTTTACCACAGGCAAGATCAAGAACCGATGAATTATTTTCAATTTTCAAAAACTTAATTAAATTTTTTATAAAAAATTTTGCCTCGTTATAATCCCGATTTGAATATAGTAAATGGTAGTAGGGTGAATCAAACCATTCTTTAAACCATGTTTTTTTATTTGTCATTTTATTATTTAATAATATCAAAAATAATGTATTTTTAATTTCAATTTCAGAGTACTATGAACGAAAATTTTGAAATGGTTGCCAAAACTCTGTATGGATTTGAAAAAATTCTCGAAAATGAATTAATACAACTTGGCGCTATTAAGACAAAAATTGGTAATAGAAGTGTAAGTTTCTTCGGTGACAAAGGTTTTATGTATAAATGTAACTTGGCATTAAGAACAGCAATTAAAATTCTTAAGCCAATAAAAAAGTTTTATGCTAATAACGAACACGAACTATATGAAAAAATAATGAAAATCTCATGGAATAAATACATAAGCCATGAAAATACCATTTCTATAAGTTCAACGGTGAACAGCAATATTTTTACACACTCAAAATATGTTGCACAAAAAACAAAGGATTCTATTGTAGATCAATTTAATAAATTGTACGGCTCAAGGCCTAGTGTTGACATAAGACATCCGGATTTAAAAATTAATATCCATATAGATAAAAACAAATGTACAGTTTCTTTAGATAGCTCAGGAGAATCCCTACATAAACGTGGATACAAAATTTCATCGCATACAGCTCCAATAAATGAAGTCATGGCAGCAGGTATATTAATTATAAGCGGTTGGCAAGGACAATCAGACCTAATTGATCCCATGTGTGGATCGGGAACTTTTTTGATAGAAGCAGCAATGATGGCTTGTAACATTCCGCCAAATTTAATGAGAGCAGAATTTGGGTTTGAAAAATGGAAAAATTGGGATAATCAATTATTCCAAAAAATTCAAGAATCACTTCTATCAAAGAAGCGTGATTTTAAACATAAAATAATTGGTTATGATAAATCAATATCAGCTGTTAAATCAGCAAATATAAATATTCGTAACTGTAACCTCAATGACTTTATATCATTAAAAAATGTTGATTTTTTTAACACAAAAAAAGAAAACAATGATAAACTATTTTTAGCTTTTAATCCACCATATGGAGAACGTTTAAAATTAAATATTAGACAATTTTATGGGCTAATCGGTAACACTCTAAAACACAATTATACAAACTCAACAACTTGGTTAATTACTTCAAACCTTGAGTCACTTAAATATATTGGTTTGAAACCTTCAAAAAAAATAAAATTATACAATGGAAAGCTTGAAACAAAATTAGTCTGCTATGATATATATGCGGGGTCAAAGAAATCAAAGTATAAAAATAAACATACAAATTTTAAAAGCTAATTTTTAATATAAATTAAATTTTGATAAAATTTTAAATTAATAGACTTTGATAACTAAAAAAAGGAGTTAATTTTGCAAGGTTGATCAATTTTCAAAAAATGCTAACCAATTACGAAAGGGAAGATCGTAAAGAAGGTAAGAACCTTTACCAGTATCAAAAAGGTGCTATTCAAAAAATTTTCAATTGTTTTGAATCAGCTGCAGAAGACTACCATTTATTATATCAACTGCCGACAGGGGGTGGGAAAACCATTATATTTTCTGAAATAGTAAATAAATATTTAAAAACAAGAAGAAAAAAAGTTTTGGTGATGACACACAGGATTGAATTGTGTAAACAAACTTCATCTGTTTTAAATGAATTTGGTGTAAAAAATAAGGTTATTGACAGCAAAGCCAGCCTTGATGATCAAAAAAATTACGATTGCTTTGTCGCTATGGTAGAAACCTTGAATAATCGACTAAAGGACGACAAACTTGATATTTCTGATATTGGATTAGTAATTATTGACGAAGCTCACTACAACTCATTTACAAAATTATTTAAGTATTTTGAAAAATCATTTTTTTTAGGAGTTACTGCAACTCCATTAAGTTCTAATATTGAGCTACCCATGACAGATAACTACGATGAGCTTATTGTTGGGGAAAGCATTGAATCACTTATTGAAAACCGTTTTTTAGCTAAAGCTAATATGTTTACATATAATGTTGGACTAACATCCTTAATCGTGGGAGCAAATGGTGATTATACTGTAAAGTCATCAGAGGATTTGTATACCAACAGTGAAATGTTAAATAAACTGATGGGGGCCTACAACGATAGGTGTAAAAATAAAAAGACTTTGATATTCAATAATGGAATTAACACCTCGTTATTTGTTTATGACACGTTTAAACGCGCAGGTTTACCAATAAAACATCTTGACAACACAATAACCAAGAAAGATCGTAGTGCAATTTTAAGATGGTTCAAAGAAACACCAAATGCAATATTAACTTCTGTTAGTATTTTAACAACCGGTTTTGATGAACCGACTGTCGATTCTATCATATTAAATCGAGCAACAAAATCACTGACACTTTATTATCAAATGATTGGGCGAGGATCGAGGGTTTATAAATCAAAAGATCAATTTGATGTCATCGATTTAGGAAATAATTTTCACAGATTTGGGCCATGGGGTTGTTCAAATCTAGATTGGCATAGAATATTTAAAAACCCAAGCAATTACTTAGATGGTATATTGAGCGATGAGGAACTCGAAAATAATTTTAAATATGAAATGTCAGACGATGTAAAAAGACATTTTACTAACTCTGACGAAGTTTATTTTGATATAAATAAAACTTATATTGCATCAATTCGCGAAGGCGAGTCCTCTAAAGTTGTACTAAAAAAATCAATTGAACAACATGCCAAAATTTGTGTTGAAAATAGTAACGACATATATGACGCCTTAAGCTTGATGAAGCTGCTAAATGAAGACATTGACTTCAGAATTAACAGATATTCAAAATGCATAAGTAAGAGTACTAATAATTTTTTAGAATGGCTGAAAGAAGATTACAAGAAAAAGCTTAGATCGTATATGAGACTGAATTTTGAAAAAATTAAATCAAATAACAATTAGTGAATGTATATTTATCTTGCAATATTTATTATGACCAACATAATTCAATACCCGAATATTATATTTGAATTTCACAAAAATTGTGACATGAAAAGGTGGAAAATTATTGATGATATTGTTATGGGAGGTGAATCTAATGGTTCAATTAAATTAGACAAAAATGGTAATGGTATTTTTAGTGGTTATATATCAATTGAAAATAATGGGGGGTTTTCATCAATTCAATTAGAGGACATTGAAAATGTTGAAGTTGATCCTAACGATTCTATTGAAATAAATTTAAGAGGTGACGGTAGTATTTTTCAATTTAGATTGAAAAATTCAAAATTAAATCGACATTCTTATACATACCGTTTCAAAACATCAAAATCTTGGGAAAAAATTCTAATACCCTTAAGTAATATGCAACCAAGTTACAGGGGGCTTAAGCTGAGCATACCAAACTTTGAAGGAAAAAAAATTGAAAGTTTAGGTTTTCTTAAATCATCAAAAGAAAATATTGACTTCAATTTAGTAATTAAAAGTATAAAAATTATAAAAAATTAATAGTTGAACATTGTATTTTATTAGATTTAAAATACTAAATATGAGTATTTTATAGTTTAATATTAAATATTAAATTTAAATTAATATTCTTACTCTGCACAACATTTCATCTCGCTTTGTATAAATTTGAAATGGTAGATAATAAGCGATAATAAACTTTTGAAAGCGTTAAATAAATATAGTAAAGTAATTACTCAAAACCCAAGTCAACCTGCAGCACAAGCCATGTTGCATGCAATTGGACTGAGCAGAAAAGATTTAAAAAAACCTTTGATAGGTATAGCTAGTACAGGATACGAAGGAAATCCATGTAACATGCACTTAAATGATCTAGCAATGCTTGTAAAAAAGGGAACAACGTCCAAAAATTTAGTTGGATTAATTTTCAACACTATTGGGGTCAGTGATGGAATTTCCATGGGAACTCCTGGAATGCGTTTTTCACTTCCTTCACGTGATATAATTGCTGATTCCATAGAAACGGTCGTCCAAGCAATGAGTTATGACGGTTTAATTACTGTTGTTGGTTGTGACAAAAATATGCCGGGAGCTCTTATCGCCATGATTAGAATCAACAAACCATGCTTGATGGTTTATGGAGGCACAATTGAAACCGGCTGCCATAATGGTAAAAAATTAGATATTGTTTCTGCATTCGAAGCCTGGGGAAGTAAAGTTGCTGGGGAAATTTCACATAAAGAATACGAAAATATAATTGAAAAGGCTTGCCCAGGAGCCGGAGCTTGCGGTGGAATGTACACTGCAAATACAATGGCCTCTGCAATTGAAGCATTGGGAATGTCACTTCCATATAATTCTTCAAATCCTGCAACTAGTGATGAAAAGAAAATTGAATCAGTAAAGGCAGGTGAGGCAATGCGATTGATCTTGGAAAAAAACATAAAACCAAGTGATATAATTACAAGAAAGTCTATAGAGAATGCAATTAGATTGATAACAATTCTAGGCGGTTCAACAAATGCAGTACTTCATTTTTTAGCGATTGCAAGAGCTGCAAAAATTGAATTTACATTAAATGATTTCCAAAAAATAAGCGACTCAACACCTTTCCTAGCTGATTTAAAACCTAGTGGAAAATATCATATGGAAGATATTCACAAAATTGGTGGAATTCCCGCTGTAATGAAATATTTATTAAAAGAAGGATTACTTCATGGGGATTGTTTAACTGTTACTGGAAATTCGCTTGCTGAAAACCTAAATAAGATCAAAACTATCTCTGTAAATCAAGACGTAATAAAGCCAATTAATATGCCTATAAAAACCACTGGGCATATTAGGATATTGTACGGAAATTTGGCAACACAAGGCAGTGTTGCAAAGATTACCGGAAAAGAAGGTTTAAACTTTAAAGGATCTGCTAAAGTGTTTGAAAGCGAATTTGATGCCAATGAGGGTATTCGTCAAGGAGAAGTTCAAAAAGGAGATGTTGTTGTAATTCGCTATGAAGGTCCAAAAGGTGGGCCTGGTATGCCAGAGATGTTAAAACCAACAGCTGCAATAATGGGTGCTGGGCTAGGAAAAGATGTTGCTCTGATAACAGACGGTCGCTTTTCAGGGGGTACCCATGGTTTTGTTGTTGGACACATTACTCCAGAAGCGCAAGAGGGAGGTAACATAGCTTTAGTTAAAAATGGTGATATAATCACAATTGATGCTGTTAATAATAAAATTGATTTTGAAATTTCAAATGAGGAATTAATTAAACGTAAAATCAAATGGAAAGCTCCAAATCTGAAAGTATCAAGCGGGATCCTTTATAAATATGCCAAATGCGTATCCTCCGCATCAGAAGGTTGTGTTACAGATGAAATATAAATTATTAGTGAAAAAATTTTTATGACAAAAAATAAATATTGTGACTTAGCGAAGGAAAAAATTTCTGGAGCTGAAGCTGTAGTAAGATGCTTAATTGCAGAAGGAGTTGATATTGTTTATGGGTATCCTGGCGGAGCTATAATGCCCGTTTACGATGAATTTTATAAATATCAAAGCGAAATATACCATGTTCTTACCAGACACGAACAAGGAGCAACTCACGCAGCGCAAGGTTATGCAAGAATTTCTGGAAAGGTTGGAGTCGCTATTGCAACATCAGGGCCGGGAGCTACAAATCTTATAACAGGAATAGCTGATGCTCAAATAGATTCAACCCCTATGGTTTGCATTACTGGACAGGTACCCTCAAATTTGCTTGGTAGCGATGCATTTCAAGAAACAGATATTGTTGGTATATCAACACCCACAACAAAATGGAATCATCAAATTACTAGAGCTGAAGAAATACCAGAAATTATTGCCAAAGCTTTTTACATAGCAAGAAGTGGAAGACCTGGACCTGTCTTGATTGATATTACAAAGGATGCACAATTTGAATTTTTTGATTTTACCTACAAAAAATGTGATGGTGTGAGAAGCTATGAGCCGGTTCCTAAGGTTCAAATAAACAAACTTGAAAAAGCTGCAGCGCTAATCAATTCATCCAAAAAACCTCTAATTGTTTGGGGACAAGGTGTTTTGCTAGCCAATGCAGAAAAAGAATTTAAATTATTCATTGAAAAAACTGGAATTCCTGCAGCATGGACAATTATGGGTGTATCAGCTATTGATACTGATCATCCACTAAATGTTGGCATGGTTGGTATGCATGGAAATTATGGGCCAAATATCCTTACAAACAAATGTGATCTGTTAATCGCTATTGGAATGAGATTTGATGATCGCGTTACCGGAAATCTAAGCCAATACGCTAAGCAAGCACGAATAATTCATTTTGAAATTGATCCGTCAGAGATTAATAAAAATGTAAAGACAAATGTTGCTATTTTAGGAGACGCGAAAGATAGCCTAAAACAAATCATACCTCTTTTAAACAAAAACAAACATACAAATTGGTTAAAAGAATTTCACAAACTAAACAAAATAGAATTTGATAAAGTAATAAAGAATGATCTGTTTCCCCAAAAAAAAGGGTTAACAATGGGAGAAGTTATAAAAGAAATTAACAATCAAAGTGATGGTAAGGCTGCAATTGTTTCTGATGTTGGACAACACCAAATGATCGCATGCCGTTATGCAAAATTCACAAAATCTAGAGGAAATATTACCTCAGGAGGGCTGGGCACTATGGGTTTCGCTTTACCAGCTGCCATTGGAGCAAAAATGGCTAGTCCAAATAGGGAAGTGGTTGCAGTTATAGGAGACGGTGGTTATCAAATGACAATTCAAGAGCTTGGAACTATCTTTCAAACAAAAATACCTGTTAAAATTGTTGTACTAAACAATGATTTCTTAGGGATGGTGCGCCAATGGCAGCAATTGTTTTTTGATAAACGTTATGCTTCAACAGAAATGGTAAACCCAGATTTTGTTATTATTGCAAAAGGTTACGGCATTGAAGGCAAGAGGGTGAAAAATCGTAAAGATTTAGCTGCTGCTGTTGAAATTATGATGAAATCAAAAACAGCTTATTTCCTCGAGGTTTGCGTGGAAAAGGAAGATAATGTTTTTCCTATGATACCATCAGGGTCCTCAGTATCAGAAATTAGATTAGAATAAAAAATGACAAGCAAGACTTTAAAAAATTATACAATTTCAATTTATAGTGAAAACAGTATTGGTTTACTGAACAGAATATCCGCAATTTTTCAGCGAAGACATATAAACATTGAGAGTATGAATATTTCTGACTCAGAAATTGAGGGTGTCTCAAGATTTACTCTTGTTGTGAAAATGAATGAAGATAATATTAAAAAAATAATTGGTCAAATTGAAAAACAAATTGAAGTAATCAAAGCATTTTATCATAAAGACGAAGAAACAATTCATCTCGAAACATGCGTATTTAAAATCAAATCTGATTTACTTTTTGAAGAACGTAAAATCCAAAATATAATTAAAGACAGTGACGCACGCATTGTGACAGTAAATAGAATATTTTTTGTTATTGAAAAATCTGGAAGAAGAAATGAAATTGAGCAACTTTACAATAAACTGAAAAAATTTGGTATTATGCAATTTGTCCGTTCTGGAAGAATTGCTGTTACAAAAGAAGAAATGAAAATTAGCGAAATTTTAAATGCATTTAAAAATTAAATTAACAAAATGGCAAACTACTTTAATACACTTTCCGAAAAACAAAAATTAGAGCAATTATCTAAATGTCGTTTTATGGATTCATCTGAATTTGATGAAGGTGTTAACGCTCTTAAAAACAAAAAAATAGTAATTATAGGTTGTGGTGCACAGGGACTAAACCAAGGTCTAAATATGAGAGATTCAGGGCTAAATATTTCTTACGCATTGAGAAATGGAGCGATAAAAAATAAAAGACAGTCCTTTATTAATGCTTCAAAAAATGGTTTCAATACAGGTACCTTCGAAGATTTAATTCCTACTGCTGACTTGGTCTTAAATTTAACTCCTGACAAACAACATTCTAGTGTAATTGATAATATAATGCCAATGATAAAACAAGGGGCAACAATTTCGTATTCCCACGGGTTTAATATAGTTGAGGAAGGTAAGAATATTCGTAAAGATTTGACTGTTATAATGGTGGCACCAAAATGCCCAGGAAGCGAAGTTCGTAAAGAATTTTTGAGAGGATTTGGTGTACCAACACTTATTGCAGTTCATCCTGAAAATGATCCAAATGGTGAGGGATTAAAACTAGCTAAAGCATATGCAGTTGCTACTGGGGGACACAAAGCTGGAGTCTTGGAGTCTTCATTTGTGGCTGAAGTCAAAAGTGATTTAATGGGTGAGCAAACTATTTTATGTGGAGTTTTACAGACTGCTTCAATTTTATCGTTTGATAAAATGATAGAAGAGGGTATTGAACCATCATATGCATCAAAATTAGTTCAAAATGGATGGGAAGTAATAACAGAGGCTTTAAAACACGGAGGAATAACAAAAATGATGGACAGGTTACCAGATAACGCAAAAATAAAAGCCTTTGAAATTTCTGAAGACTTAAAAATAATCATGAAACCTCTTTTTAATAAACACATGGATGATATTATGTCGGGAGAATTTTCTAAAAAGATGATGGAAGATTGGCAAAGGGATGATATAAATCTTTTGACATGGCGTGCTGAAACAGAACAAACTGCATTCGAAAAAACTCCTCCTACAAAAAATAATATTACTGAAGTAGAATATTTTGAAAATGGAATACTTATGGTGGCCTTTGTGAAGTCTGGAGTGGAACTTGCGTATGAGACTATGATTTGCTCTGGAATTGTTGAAGAATCAGCATACTATGAGTCCCTGCACGAATTACCGCTTATCGCTAATACTATTGCAAGGAAAAAACTATTTGAAATGAATAGAATTATTTCAGATACTGCTGAATATGGATGTTATCTCTTTGATCATGCATGCAAGCCGCTTTTAAAAAATTTCATGAAGTCAATTACAAAACTTGAAATTGGTGATTATAATTCTCCTGACAATCTAATAATTGATCAAAACAAACTAAAATTTATAAACCAAAAAATTAAGAGACATAGCATAGAAGTGATTGGGACTAAATTGAGAAAAGCTATGGTAGACATGAAATCTATAAATTGTAAACAATAAAAGCCACTTCATAATTTGACTTATAATTTATATTATGTAAAATATAAACTATACAGTATTACTCCTATCTTACCAGGCGTAAGACATAACTTTTTATGTATTGAACAATTCTAACTTAAAAAATATATGTATTTAAGGTTGTTCTACGATAGCTTTTAATAAATTTGCTGAAATAAAAAATTAAAATTGTAATGAAGTTTTTGTTAGAATATCTTAAAAATCTTCTAGTTAGCGCAAGAATCGAAGTAACAATTGCTGATTGGGTAGCTATTTTGACACTTGTCTTTACTACTCTATTTGTTATTTTTCTAATAGACTTTATAATTAGAAAAGTTATTAGATTAATCTTTAATCGTATTGCATCAAAAACCAAGACTGACTTTGATGATATAATGGTAAAAAACAATGTGCCTCGTAATATTGCACATATTTTTCCACTAATTCTTACTTACAAAACTATTCCAAATATTTTTTTCGAACATATTATCTTACAAAATTTTCTTGAAAAATTTATTTTAGTTGTTGGAATAATTTTTATTGTTTGGGGAATTAATAGCATTTTTACATCTTTTAAAGACTTTTTCAAATCCCAGCAAAGATTAAAAGATAAACCAATAGATAGCTACATACAAGTTATCATGATTTTTGTTTGGTTAACAGGAACTTTTGCAGTGTTTGCTGTCGTTTCAGGAATTACATTTTGGGAATTTCTAGCAGGTCTAGGTACAGTGTCTGCTGTTGTAATTCTTGTTTTCAAAGATACTATTTTAGGCTTCGTTGCCAGCATACAAGTTTCAGTGAACGATATGGTTCGTATTGGCGATTGGATAACATCAACAAAATATGGTGCCGATGGAGATGTTATTGAAATCAATCTAGCAACTGTAAAGGTCAGAAACTTTGACCACACAATTACCACAATACCTACATATGCGCTTATTTCTGATTCATTTATTAATTGGCGCGGAATGACTGAATCAAGTGGTCGGCAAATAAAAAGATCATTAAATATCAGAATGTCCAGTATTCGTCATCTGAACAAAAACGATTTAAAAAAACTTTCTAATATTGACATTATCAAAGAATATCTATCAAAACAATGTGCGAATATCGACTCACATAATAAAGAAAATAACATTGATAAATCACTCTTAATAAACGGTAGAAATCTTACTAATATTGGCGTATTTAGGATATATATAGAATCCTATCTTAAACATCATCCGTCAATAAATAAAAATTTGATTATCATGGCTCGACAGCTTGAGCCAACAGAAAAAGGTTTACCAATTCAAATCTATGCTTTTTGTAATGATAAGGATTGGCAAAAATACGAATATGTCATTGCAGATATTTTTGATCACATAATTGCATCAACATTTACATTTGAATTAGAGATATACGAATTTAAAGTTTAAAATTCTCCTTGAAAACTTATAGAATGTAATATTAAACCAGATGCAGGTGCAATATATTCTTCAGAATAATTTGAATCAACTTTTAAACTTTCGCTAATGGAAGTTAAATTAATTTCTCCTCGTCCAAGTTTTACTAATACCCCCATCATTAACCTTATTTGATGGCGACCAAATCCTTTTCCGACAACTTTGAAAATGTAACTATTTTTTGGGAAAAAATTTGCTTTGTAGATGTTGTTTTTAATTATTTTAGCCTTCTCTATCTTTCTAAAATATAAGCCATTATCTTTTGGCTTGTAACAATAAGCTTTAAAATTATGTTCGCCTTGGAAAAGACCTGCACCTTTCTTCATTAAATTTAAATTCAATTCTTCTTTAAATGTAGAAATAAAGGGAGCAGAGAAAGGATGAGACTTTTGACCTGATGAAAATAGATAATGGTATTCTTTCATTTTGCAATCTTTAATTATATTGAAATCAGAGCTAACTTCCTCCACTGACATCACTCGTATATCCTGGGGAAGATTATTATTAAAATCGTCCATGAATAATTTATTATTATCTAGCGGTTGATTTTCCAAAAAAAGCTCTAGAGCAAAAAAATTAGCAGAAACTTTAGCATCAGTTCGACCTGCAGCTAAAGTTTTAAATTTATGATCTTTTAGAATATAACGCAAGGTACGATCAATTTCAGAGTGAACTGTCTTAGTCTTGGGCTGTTTTTGCCAACCATGGAAGCGATACCCTAAAAATTGTATTTTTATTAGATAGTAGAAATACTTTCTAAACATTCATAAAAAGATGATTAGATTGATTTTCTATTGATTACCCAAAATTATTGGCATACCTGAGTCACCAGAACCAATCACAATAACTTTACTGTTCTTTGATTCCGAAAGCTTGACAGTGGCTTCAATTCCTTTATCCTGAAGAATTTTATCATTTAATGAAGCACTTAAAATTCGGTTTGCATCTGCCTTACCCTGTGCTTCAATTCTCTGCTTTTGAGCCTCTTTTTCAGCAGTTACTAATCTAAATTCATATTCAAGAGATTGTTGCTCTTGTTTTAACTTTCCTTCAATAGCATTTTTGATTGATTCAGGGAGCTTAACATCCTTGACCAAAACACGCTTCACGGTAACATATTGTCCCTTCATAAGTGATACAACTTCACTTTTTATTTCATCTTCAATCACATCACGTTTACTTGAATATAATTCTTCAGGTGTGTATCGACCTACAACGCTTCTTGCGGCGGCATTAACAGCCGGGTTTAATAGTTCCAACACATATTCTTGTCCTTTAGTCTTAATTAATTTACCAAGGTTTTGATACTCGGGTTCATACCAGATTGTTCCGTTTACTTGAACTTCAAGTCCATTAATCGATAAAACATTCATTTCGTCGGTAATTGATTGTTGACGTACTTTAAAAATTAACATTGAATTCCATGGAGCAACAATATGAAACCCTTCCCCATAAGTTCTTTCAGTATTTATACCATCACCAAAACGTTCAAAAAGAACTCCACCTTCACCTGGACCAATGGTTACGGCAGCTTTTGAGATGACTATTGCAGCAAAGGCAATTAAAATAATAAATGGTAGGCCAATTTTTGGAAAATTTTGCATAATATAAGTTTTAGTTATTAAATCAATCCATTATTTTTTCTAATCAGCCATTCTGAAGTTATACTAAGAAGCAGAATAATAATTAGAAAATAAAATTCGATCAAAGGTAAAGATTTTTTCTCTAATTTTTTTATTGTTTCGTAATCTTCATTATCAATTAGATTTTTTATTAAAAAACTAATATCACTGTGGTGAAAACACTTCCCATTTGTCTGATAAGCTAATTGTTTTAGTTTGCCATAATTAATATTTAAAAATCGTGATTCAATATTAAATTTTGATATTTCAAATTTACCCTCCTTGAAGTCCTTTCGATCATCATTAAAAACCCTGTAGGAATAAACACCAGCAGGAAGCCCATCAAGATTTACAGTATAAAAATCTTTATTAACTGTCATTGGATAGTTATATATCTTATCTCCTTGTTCTGCAATAATTTTAATTTTCAAATTTGAAGTAAGATCCAAATTTGAGTCTTTTCCAAAGTATTGTGAATTTATTTCAATTGGCTCTGAGCCATCAAAAAGATAGGGATGAAAAGTTACCAAATTTGAATTTGAGCCACTTAGATATTGAAATATTGAATGAAAATAGCTGTCAAACTGCACAAAAGATTGATTTTTTTTGAAGCAGAAAATACGCCATTTCCATATATCTTCCGCTAGAAACATTACATTTTTTGTTCTATCAATATTGTATGTGAATAGTAGAGGTTCTAAAGTATCGGAACCATAAAGCTTTTTGTATTGAAGGATGTTTATATCATTTGGGAAATTTACACCAACTGGAGTACTCTTAAGCGGCGGATAGTCTTTAAATGAAATATTATCTATTGAAAATAAATCAAAATTAGGATTGGTAATTGCTTGATAATCCATTTTACCTAAGGATTTATTAATCAATTTGCTATTATCAAATAATTTTAAAAAATTTAAATCAGATATATTTTCAGAAAAAAGTAAAGAGTTAATATTTTTCTTTTTTATTTTGGCTAAAACATCATTAAATCGAAAATCTGGATCATAAATTAATGCAATATTATAATTCTCTGATTCATTCAAAAATTCATTTGGACTTAAGTAAAAAACTTTATGATTTTTCATTCCGTTAATTATAGAACTAATAGCTCCTATATCAGGGTGGGATTTGTTGAAAATAAATGCAACATTAACTTCATTATCTTCAATATTTATCACAAAATCTTTTAAATTATTATCAGTAAATTCTTCACCACCAAAAGGCTCAATCACTACCTTATATCGATTTAAACCAATAGCTTCTGCATTAAGATAAAAAATTAGTGATTTTGTGTTTTGATTAGAACTAAAATCGATAGACTGCTTTAAAACAAGCGAATTTTCTTTATAAATTTTTAAATCAGTTTTAATATTTTGTTTTCCGTCATAATTCAAAAAAATTTCAACTGGAAATTTATTACCAATCTGAGTTTTCTTATTTGTATTCAAATGTTGGATTTTTAAATCAGAATTTGATGTTGAATCACCCAAAATAATAGGATAAACAGGTTTTTTGTTGATAGATAGATTACTTAAAACAGATTTCCCAGTTGTTTCATTTCCATCAGAGATTAGAATTGTTGGATAAATTTCTGAATTAAAAATTTCATTCAAAGTTTCTAGGCTTTTATCAATTTTTGTCTGATCCCCCTTAAAGTCAAGACTATCATATATACTTAAACTAGAATCAAATGAATATTTTACTATTTCAAATTTCTTTTTTAGATCTTCATTGTTTTCTATAAATGCTAAGGAATTTTGTAATAAGTGATCTCTTTTTGCAAGCTGAATTGATTCACTATTGTCAATGAGAAGTACTAATTTTGGGTTTTGTTTAATCGATCCAAATGAAGTTATCTTCGGATTCAAAATTAACAAAATAAGTATAGTAAATGTAAGCGATCTTAGTGAAGCTAAGATCCAATAATATTTTGACGATTCTTTCCATGGTTGATAAAAAAAAAGTCCGAGTGAGACGGCAAATAATATTGTTAATATTATTTGAATGTAAATAGTATTAGTCATTTGATAGAAAAACTAATTAGGTTAGCATTCCTCCGTCGACATGTAAAGTTTGTCCTGTAATGTAAGAAGACAAATCACTCGCTAAAAAAACGCAAGCATTGGCAATATCAATCGTAGAACCGCCACGCTTTAATGGTATCGCTGAGCGCCACTTTGCAACAGTTTCTTCATCTAATTTAGAAGTCATTTCAGTCTCAATAAAACCCGGCGCTATAACGTTGCACCTTATATTTCTTGAACCTAATTCAAGGGCTACAGATTTTGAAAATCCGATTATACCTGCTTTAGAGGCAGCATAATTTGTTTGACCAGCATTTCCCTTAACACCCACAACAGAACTCATATTTATTATAGATCCGTGACGTTGCTTTAACATAAATCGTTGAACAGCTTTTGTCATATTAAAAACAGATTTTAAATTAACTTCTATGACTTTATCAAAATCCTCTTCAGACATTCTTATCAATAAATTGTCTTTGGTAATACCTGCATTGTTAATTAATATATCAATTTTTCCAAAATCCTCAATAATAGAAGTCGACAGCTTTTCTGCAGCCTTAAAATCGGCAGCATTACTTTGATATGATTTAACTTTAGAAATTTTAGATGACAATTCGTTTTCTAGTTCAATTGCAGCTTCTGATGAGGAGCTGTAAGTGAATGCGACATTTGCTCCGTGTTCAACAAACGACTTGACAATACCTCTACCAATACCTCTGCTCCCACCTGTTATTACAGCTACTTTTCCATTTAAAAAACTCATTTTAATTTATTTTTATTAACTAAATTTATTCAACAATAATAACTTGTAATACTAAAATTTAACTCAGTTCAGCAACTTTTTTACCAATTTCAGCAGGTGAATCAACAACGTGGATACCACATTCACGCATAATTTGCTTCTTTGCTTGAGCTGTATCATCTTTCCCTCCGACAATGGCTCCAGCGTGACCCATTGTTCTACCTGCTGGCGCTGTTTCACCTGCAATAAATCCAACTACAGGCTTGTTACTTCCGCTAGACTTATACCATTTTGCAGCATCATTTTCTAATTGTCCTCCTATTTCACCAATAACTACTACAGTATCTGTTTCGTTATCGTTTATCAATAACTTTAGTGCGTCCTTTATAGTGGTTCCTATCAACGGATCCCCTCCTATTCCAACAGCTGTTGAAATTCCAAGCCCACTCTTAACTACTTGATCTGCAGCTTCATAAGTCAAGGTACCTGATTTTGAAATAACACCAACCCTACCTTTTTTGAAGACAAAACCTGGCATTATTCCAACTTTTGCTTCTTCTGGGGTTATAACACCTGGACAATTAGGACCAATTAATAAGCATTCCTTGTCTTTGATATAATCTAAAACTTTAATCATATCGGACACGGGAATACCCTCAGTTATTGTAATAATAACTATTATACCAGCATCAGCAGCCTCCATGATTGCGTCAGCAGCAAATGCAGGGGGAACAAAAATAATTGAGGTATCAGGGTCTAAAATCTTAACGGCATCTCTAACAGTGTTAAAAACAGGTCTATTCAAATGATTTTTACCTCCTTTTCCTGGGGTTATACCACCTACGATATTAGTGCCATAATCAATCATCTGCTTAGAATGAAAGGTCCCCTCGTTACCAGTAAATCCTTGAACTATAATCTTAGAATTCTTGTTTACTAAAACACTCATTATTCAGTTTTATACAAATTTACTTTTTTGATAATGATTATTAGTACTAAAATTTATTTTTCTTTTATATTTTTTAAGATTTCCGAAAGCTTGCGTAAATTAGCCAATTCTTTCAATTTTAATCTTGATTCTTGAACAGGAGTACCAAAATAAGTTTTTCCTCCTTCTACAGATTTTGTAACTCCAGTTTGACCTAGAATCACTGCTTTTTCTCCTATAGTTATTCCACTATTAGTACCAACTTGGCCCCAAATAACAACTTCATCTTCTATTTTACAACAGCCTGCTATACCAGTTTGAGAAGCAATTAAACATTTTTTACCTATTGATGTATCATGACCAATTTGGATTTGATTATCGAGCTTTGAGCCCATGCCAATTATTGTATCGCCTGTGACCCCCCTGTCTATTGTACATGAAGACCCAATATGTACACTGTCCTCTATTAAAACACGTCCACATGAATGTAATTGCTCAAGCTTATCTGTATAATTTTTATAATAGAAAGCATCTCCAGCTATAGTCGTCGATGAGCCAATTATAACATCATTTCCAATTACAGTGTCGCATATAATACTGACGTTAGCATGAATCAAACAATTATTACCAATTGTCACATTAGGACCTATGTAAACATTGGGTTGAATATAAGTATTCTTTCCAATTTTTGCAGAAGAATGTGGACTCGTGGAAGAAAGTAAAAATGGCTTAAAATACCTAGTAAGTATGTTAAAATCACGATAAGGGTCATCAGATATTAATAGAGCCTTTCCAGTTGGGCATTTTACTTTTTTATTGATGAGTATTGCTGATGCGGCAGAATTTAGTGCTTTATCATAATATTTGGGATGATCAACAAAAACCAAATCACCTGTTTTGGCTATATGTATTTCGTTTAATCCAGTAATCAAAAATGAATCAGGACCATCGTAATCACAATTTAAAATAGATGAAATTTCTTTGAGTGTTTGAGGTTTGATAAGTTTCATCAAAAATTAGACTTTTACCCGTTCTTTATAATTGCCTTTTTCAGTCTCTACTTTTATTTTGTCACCCTCACTAATAAATAATGGAACCATAATTGTAGCACCTGTTTCAACAGTTGCTGGCTTAGTTGCATTTGTAGCGGTATTTCCTTTGATGCCAGGTTCAGTTGAAGTGACCTCTAAGATAACAGTTGGGGGCATTTCTACTGAAAGTGGCATATCATCCTCTGAATTAATTATAACAGTGACTATCTCACCCTCCTTCAAAAGTGAAGAATTATCAATTGAAGTTTTGTTGATAGTAATTTGATTGTAATCTTCAATGTTCATAAAATGAAAAGTTTGTCCTTCAGGGTATAAATATTGAAACTTATGAGTTTCAACGCGAACGTCATCAATTTTGTGACCCGCCGAAAATGTGTTATCAACAACTTTACCCGTAGTAACGCTCTTTAATTTAGTTCGGACAAAAGCAGGCCCTTTACCAGGTTTAACGTGTAAAAATTGAACAATTTTATATATGTCGTGGTTAAAACGAATACACAAACCATTTCGAATATCTGATGTATTTGCCATAAATATTAATTTGATGTAAAATATCCTTTCATTATTCCTCTATGAGAATTTTTAATAAATTGTAAAATTTCATCTCTTTCAGATGTAGCTTCCATTTCAGCTTCAATTATTTCACATGCCTGTGAATTATTGTAATTTTTTTGATATAACAACCTATATATGCCCTGAATTTCTCTGATTTTTTCTGTAGTAAAGCCCCTTCTTCTCAATCCTACTGAATTAATTCCTACATATGAAAGAGGTTCGCGAGCTGCCTTTACAAAGGGTGGTACATCTTTTCTCACTAATGAACCGCCCGAAACAAAAGCATGATTTCCAATAGAACAAAACTGGTGAACTGCCGTCATTCCCGCCAAAACAACAAAATCACCAACATTGATATGACCTGCCAAAGTACTATTATTAGAGAAAATACAATTATTCCCAACAATACAGTCATGGGCTATGTGGCAATAGGCCATAATAAGACAATCATCTCCAACAACTGTTTTCATCCGATCTGTTGTTCCTTTATTTATTGTTACACACTCGCGTATTGTTACGTTATTTCCAATTACAACTGTAGTATCTTCACCATCATATTTTAAATCTTGCGGAATTGCTGAAATTACCGATCCTGGAAATATATTACAATTTTTTCCAATTCGAGCGCCTTCCATTATAGTCACATTTGATCCAATCCATGAACCTTCACCTATTATAACATTATTATCAATTGTTGTAAATGGCTCAATAACAACATTTTTGGCAATTTTAGCACCAGGATGGACGTAAGCTAGTGGTTGATTCATAATTATTTAACTTTTGAGATTTGTGCCATAAGTTCAGCCTCAGCACAAAGCTTACCATTGGCGTATGTAAACCCCTGCATGTGACAAATACCTCGACGAATTGGTGTAATAAGTGAACAACTGAAAATAAGTGTATCTCCAGGAACTACCTTTTGTTTAAACTTAACTTTATCGATTTTCATAAAAAAGGTTAAATAATTTTCTGGATCTGGAACAGTGTTCAATACTAAAATTCCTCCAGTTTGTGCCATTGCCTCAACAATTAATACTCCTGGCATAACTGGAGCTCCTGGAAAATGACCTTGAAAAAAAGACTCATTCATCGTAACGTTTTTTGATCCAATGACATGATTAGGCGATAACTCAAAAACTTTGTCGATCATTAGGAAGGGAGGTCGATGAGGTAACATATTCATAATATCATTTACATCCATTACAGGTTTTTGATTTAAATCTACTAACGGCATTTTTTTTCTGCGTTCAGCTTTAATAATTTTAGACATCTTTTTTGAAAATTGTGTGTTAATATAATGACCAGGTTTATTCGCAATAACTTTTCCTCTCAGACGCATTCCAATTAATGCTAAATCTCCAATAATATCTAAAAGTTTATGTCGTGCAGCTTCATTTGGGTAATGCAAAGTTAAATTATCAAGAATTCCATTGGGTTTTACTGATATCGATTCTTTGTCAAAAGCAATTTTCAGTTTTTCCATTGTTTTGTTTGACAAAGGTTTATCAACATACACAATAGCATTGTTCAAATCTCCACCTTTAATTAAACCTTCTTCCAAAAGCATCTCAAGTTCGTGAAGAAAACTAAAAGTCCTTGAATTACTTATTTCTTCTTTAAAATTTGAAAGCTTTGATAATGTCGCATTTTGAGTCCCTAAAACTTTAGTTCCAAAATCGACCATTGATGTAACCTGGTACTCATCAGATGGAATAATTGTAATATCACTTCCAGTTTCTTCGTCCTTAAAAGAAATTACATCTTTAACAGCAAAAACTTCTCTGAAAGAATCAAGCTCTTTTACTCCAGCTTTCTCTAATATTTCAATAAAAAATTTTGATGAACCATCCATGATTGGAGGTTCGGAACTGTTCAGCTCAATTATTGCATTATCAATTTCCAAACCAACTAGTGCAGCAAGTACATGTTCACATGTTTGAATTGAAACACCATTCTTTTCCAAACACGTACCACGCTGCGTGCTAGTTACTGAATTAACATCAGCTTTAATTAATGGATGCCCCTCAAGATCTACCCGTTTAAAAGCATAACCAAAATTAGCTTTGGCCGGTAAAAACCTCAAAATAACATTTTTACCAGTGTGAAGACCGACCCCACTCAAAGATTGAGATTTTAATATTGTTGTTTGCTTTTGGTTAGTCCTAACTATCATTTTCTTTCTTATTCCTATTCAATTTATTGAAAGAATTCACTATCGAGGGTAAATTTTTAAAATGAACATACGATTTGAAGAAATCGTTGTAATTGAACGCCGGTATCCCTTGTACCTTTTTATTCTTCCCTATATTTTTTGTAATTCCAGATTTTGCTTGAATTTTTACATTATCCCCAATTGTAATGTGTCCGATGATTCCTACTTGCCCACCTATTTGACAGTTTTTACCGATTTTAGTAGATCCAGCAATTCCGGTTTGAGCTGCAATTACAGTGTTTTCACCAATTTCAACATTATGAGCAATTTGGATTTGATTGTCAAGTTTAACTCCTTTTCTTATGAGAGTAGATCCCATTGTAGCACGGTCAATAGTTGTTGCTGCACCAATTTCAACAAAATCTTCAATAAAAACATTTCCAATTTGAGGTACTTTCTTGTAACTACCATTGTCGTTTTTTGAAAATCCAAATCCATCTGCACCAATGACCACATTAGCTTCAAGTACACAATTTTTACCTACGATACAATCAGGGTAAATCTTTACACCAGACATAATAGATGTGTTGTTGCCAATATTAACATTGTTTCCTATAAAAACATTTGATTGAATCTTGACATTATCACCAATAACAACATTTTCACCTATATAAACAAATGGTCCAATATAAACATTTGACCCATATGATGCAGTCTTAGAAATTGAAACAGGAGATTCGATTCCAGTCTTATTAAATTTTATAATATTATAGTGTTCAAGTAAAGTAGAGAAAGCATGATATGCATTATTTACTTTTATCAATGTAGTCTTTATTTCCTTCTCAGGAAAAAAGTCATTATTTACTATTGTGACTGATGCTTCAGTGGAATAAATAAAAGGAGTGTATTTTGGATTAGAAAGGAAGGTTAATGATCCTTTTGAGCCCTCCTCTATCTTTGATAATTTATTTATCTCAATATTTTTATCACCAAAAACTTTTCCTTTAACTAATTTAGCTATTTGAATGGCTGTAAATTTCATTGCATTACAAAAATATAAAAATTATCATATAAAATATTTTGATAATAACATAGATTGTTAAGGCAGTTTCAAAATACATTTACGCACGATTAACAATAAGTCATTAGTTTCTAAAAAATTAGTATGTCTATAATTTTTATATCAAATTTATAATATGTAATTAATAATAATTAGATTTAACTGCGAAAATTAAAAAAATGCGGAAAATAAGTATTCTTTGGGTGGATGACGAAATAAACTTTCTAAAATCACATATCATTTATTTAGAACAAAAAAATTACAAAGTAACTCCTTGTCAAAGTGGAAAAGAAGCGCTAGAATTGTTTTCTTCCTCTCAATTTGATATAGTGTTTATAGATGAAAATATGCCAGGTTTGAGTGGTCTTGAAACCCTTAGTGAATTAAAAGAAATTAGACAGAATATTCCTGTAGTTATGATTACTAAAAGTGAGGAAGAATACATTATGGATGAAGCAATTGGAAACAAAATTAGTGATTATCTAATCAAACCCGTTAATCCTAACCAAATTCTACTAAGCTTAAAAAAAAATTTAGATAACAATAGATTAATTTCAGAAAAGGTGTCATCTAATTACCTTCAAGAGTTTCGTAAGATTTCAATTGAGATGGGAGAAAACAATGACTTTAATTCTTGGGCTGAGCTTTACAAAAAAATAACATACTGGGAAATTGAGTTAGAAAATTCTCAAGATAATGCACTAAAAGATATTTTAGAAACTCAAAAAATTGATGCTAATGAGCAGTTCAATAAGTTTATACAAAAAAATTATTTGTCTTGGTATGAAGACAAACAAGCGCCAATTCTATCGCACAATTTATTTAGATTAAAAATTGCGCCTGAAATTAAAAATAATGAATCAACCCTCTTATTGGTTATCGATAATTTACGATATGATCAATGGAAAGTAATTCAATCAACCGTTGAGGATTTTTATAAAATAAAAGAAGAATCCATTTACTACAGTATTCTGCCTACATCAACACAATATTCCAGAAATTCTGTATTTGCGGGATTAACCCCCCTAGAAATACAACAAAAATTCCCAAATTATTGGAAAAATGATTTTGATGAGGGGGGTAAAAATTTATATGAAAATGAGTTGTTAAAAAATCAATTATCAGATTTAGGATTATCTGATTTAAAATATGAATATATTAAAATCACTAACCTCAAAGATGGGAAAAAACTTTTGGATAATTTTAAATCTAAAATTAAAAACAATTTAACTGTGTTAGTCTATAACTTTGTGGATATGTTATCGCATTCAAAAACAGAAATGGAAGTAATTAAGGAGTTAGCATTTGACGATCGAGGATATAGATCTTTAACAAGAAGCTGGTTTAAAAATTCACCTCTTCTTGAAATAATCAAAGAAGCACAAAACTTAAAAATGAAACTTATAATTACTACCGATCATGGAACCATAAATGTAAAGAATCCGTCAAAAGTTATTGGAGATAAAAATACAAGTCTGAATTTGAGATATAAAACAGGAAAAAGTCTTAGTTATATTTCAAACGACGTATTTGATGTGAAAAACCCAAACCAAATTGGATTACCTTCAATTTCAATCAACAGTTCATTCATTTTTGCAAAAAATAATCTCTTTTTGGTTTATCCAAATAATTATAATTACTACTCAAATTTTTATAAAAACTCTTATCAGCATGGCGGTATTTCTTTAGAGGAGGTTCTGATTCCCTTTGTAGTATTAAATCCAAAACCATGAAAATTAAATTTTCACTTGAAAAAATTGATGAAATAGCAAAAAAAGTCTTGCAAAATTCAAGCACAAAAATTATTATTTTTAGCGGCCAAATGGGCAGCGGTAAAACCACCCTGATTTCATCAATATCAAAAATTTTGGGATCAAATTCTACAGTATCAAGTCCTACTTTCTCGATTATTAATGAATATGAATTACCTAATGATAAAATTTATCATTTTGATTTTTATAGAATCAAAAACTACACAGAGGCCCTAGATATTGGATTTGAGGAATATTTGAAATCAGATTCTTGGAATTTTATCGAGTGGCCAGAAAAAATATATCCATTGCTTCCAAAAGGAATCATTCACTTAAAGTTAATTTTTGTATCATCTGAAATACGGCTATTAGAATTTAAGACTTAAATATTTAGTCAGTTCAAAAATTATTGTAATTTTAATTAAAATAGAACGAGGCTATGGAAAAAATCATCTCTCCTTTTTCAAAAGAACAGCTAATTCCCAAAAAAGAACGCATAGAAGTATCTGGAGATAAAAAAAAGCTTTTTATTGGACTCCCAAAAGAATGTTCCAATCAAGAAAAACGTATTTGTTTAACACCAGACGCTGTATCAGCATTAACAAATAATGGTCACAAAGTTCTAATTGAAAAAGGGGCTGGTAAAAATGCAGCTTTTGAAGACAGTGAGTATTTGGAAGCTGGAGCCAAAATCACCTCTAACAAATCAAAGGTATTTAGTTGCCCACTAATTTTAAAGGTTGAACCTCCAACTGGAGAAGAAATTGAGATGATCAACCCAAAAAGTATTTTAATTTCCGCACTACAGCTTAAAATGCAAAACAAAGCATATTTTAAAGCACTGTCAAAAAAAAAAATAACTGCACTTGGATTTGAGTTTATAAAGGATGATGATGGTGCATTTCCAGCCGTGCGACAATTGAGTGAAATCGCTGGATCAGCTTCGATTTTAATTGCTTCTGAAATTATGTCTATAACTAACGAAGGAAATGGACTAATGCTTGGAAATATTAGTGGGGTTCCTCCAACTGAAATAGTTGTGATTGGTGCTGGAATTGTTGGAGAATCAGCAACAAAATCAGCAATCGGACTTGGAGCTAACGTAAAAGTCTTTGATAACTCAATTACAAAATTAAGAAGTTTACAAGAGAAAGTCGGAAAAAGAGTTTATACCTCTACGATACAACCGAAAAACCTAATGAAAGCCTTGATGCGATGCGACGTAGCAATAGGAGCAGTTAAAGGAGTAAATAGAGCCCCCATATTAGTCAACGAAGCTATTGTAGAGCTTATGAAGCCAGGGGCAGTTATTGTCGATGTTAGCATTGATACGGGTGGATGTTTTGAAACAAGCGAACTCACAACGCATGATGAACCAACCTATGAAAAGCATGGCGTTATACATTATTGCGTTCCTAATATACCATCGCGCTATTCAAGAACATCAACTGTTGCACTGAGTAATATTTTTACACCTTATTTAATTCAAATTGCTGAGTCAGGTGGAATTGAAAATGCAATACGTATGGATCAAGGTTTAAAAAATGGTATTTATTTGTATCACGGAATTCTAACCAATAAATCAATATCAAATTGGTTTGACATTGAATTTAATGATTTAAATTTATTATTATTATAAAAGTGAGATTTATCCAAAGATTGAGCCTTTATTTCAGCGGCCTATTGGTCGGAGTAGTTTTTTTAATGTTTTTTTTTAGTGGAAAAAAAACCTCATGTGACTATGGTCCAAATGCTAGAGTTTTAAAAAATATAAATTCAAAAAAGATTTATTTTGATTTGGAGTCTGAAAAAATTAAAAATAAATTGAAATATGATTCGCTAAAAATAATGCGAGCTATTAAATACGGAAATATAAATTTTAAAAAAAGTAACACGAAACTAGATAGCTGTAATATATATAATATTGAGGATAAATTTTACACAATTATTTTAAAAAATTGCCCAGAACTAGTCAAAATAATTTCAATTAGTTCAAAGAATTAATCTTTCTTCTCAGTCTTTCTTTGCGTATTAATACTAATTCTCTAGTGGTTTGACCTTTAACAGATGAATTTTCCTGAGCACGACGAAATAAATATGGAATAACGTCTTTTATTGGACCAAAAGGCAAATATTTTGCTACATTAAATCCAGCTTTTGATAAATTAAAACTTATATGATCACTCATTCCATATAGCTGACTAAACCAAATTGATTTAGAGTTTCTTTCAATCTTCTTTTTATAAATTATTTTAATTGCTTTCATTGTACTACTTTCATTGTGTGTACCTAAGAACAAATTAATTTGAGATAAATTATTCAAAATATATGACAGACATTTGTCAAAATTCTTATCAGTTTCAACTTTGCTGTTGCAAATTGGGGATTTGTATCCATTTTTAATGGCTCTAAGGTGTTCCTTTTCCATATAAGCTCCACGAACTAATTTTATACCCAATTTGAAATTTTGTGATTTTGCTAAAGAATGAATTCTGTAAAGATATTTCAATCTATCCCATCTATATGCCTGAATGGTATTAAAGATAGTTACATTATTTGTGTTATACTTTTTCATTAAATCGATAACTAAATTATCGACAGAATCTTGAATCCAACTCTCCTCAGCGTCAACAAGTAAAATTATATTTTTTTTATTTGCGTAATCGCAAATACGCTCAAATCTGGCTTTTACAGAATCCCACTCTAAGGATTCAGATTTGTTTAAATCAGAGGATTTTGAAACTTTCTCATAGATATCAAATCGTCCCAATCCGCTCGGTTTGAAAACAACAAATGGAAGCGCCTCTGTTTTAGAAGCAAAGTCAATTAAATTTAATGTTCTTTCCATCACATAATCAAATTCGGATTCTTTCTCTTTTCCTTCAACACAATAATCTAAAACACTATAAACATTGCTTTTAAACATATTTTTAATTTTAGGCATACAATCATGAGGGCTCACACCGCCACAAAAATGATCAAAAACAGTAATTTTTATTAAAGTTTTGATAGGGAATCTTATTTTAAGAAAAATTCTTGTTAATATAATACCCAATTTAACCAAAATGTTACTGGAAATTAATTTGAACAAAAAAAACGATATTAATAAATCAGAATTTTTCTTTAGATGAAATGCGTTTTTAGTATTAGATAAATCCAATGGCATTTTTTTTTGACTCATCATTTATATAAAATGTACACATCTAAATTATAGATTTCTACCAAATTTCGTACTATATTTGGTTCATAAAATGAGTTCAAACAAAACATACATACCACCTATTTATTTTGGAGACAGCGCTTATTATCAACTTGAAAAATATTTAAATCATAAAAATTTTTCAAAAATTGCAATAATTGTAGATAATAATACAAAGACACTTTGCCTTCCATTTTTTAAGAAAAAAATAAATAAAGTTCATGATTTTATTGTTATTGAAACAAAAAATGGAGAAAAGTACAAATCAATTAAAAGCTCAATAAATATTTGGGAAAATCTTATAAAACATGAATTGGATAGAAAATCTTTAATTATTAATCTTGGAGGTGGATTAATTACAGATATTGGTGCCTTTGCTGCATCAACTTTCAAGAGAGGAATTGAGTTTATCAACATACCTACCACACTGCTTGGAATGGTCGATGCTGCACACGGTGGAAAGAACGGAATTGATTTTGATAATTTAAAAAATATGATTGGTACTAATAATTTTCCTAAAATGATACTAATTGATTATAAATTTTTAAAAACTCTCCCTGAAAATGAATTTAAATCCGGTATGGCAGAAATGTTTAAACACGGTTTAATTTCTGACAAAACACACTGGAATGAACTCAAATCCCTGAGCTACCAGAATCAAGCCAACTTACCTAAGCTAATAAAGAAATCGTTAGAAATAAAAAACTCCATTGTTCGCATTGATCCATTTGAAAAAAATATAAGAAAATATTTAAATTTTGGACATACGCTTGGACATGCCATAGAAACATTTGCACTAAAACAAAAGCGATTCAATAAAATATTACATGGAGAAGCTATTGCTGTAGGAATGATATTAGAAGGTTATATTTCTAGTAAAAAATTAAAACTTCCAAAAAAAGATGTTGTAGAAATTAAATCAACATTAAGAAAAAACTACCCTATATTAGACTTTAAACAAAAAGATATTGAAAAAATAATCAGTTTATTAATTCATGATAAAAAAAACAACAACGGAATTGTTAAGTTCGCTTTATTAAATAAAATCGGAAGTTGTTCAATTGATTTGGGGGTAGAAGAAAAAATAATTCATGAGGCATTTATTTTTTACGCCACCTGAGTCTATTGAAGTTCATTGAAAATTGAATGCATAAGTCGCTTTTTGTCATTTATACTTTCTTCCAAAGAAATCATAGTTTCAGTTCTATAGATTCCCTCAATATCATCAATTTTGAATATTATCTCTTTGGCATGAGTTGTACTTTTAGCTCTAATTTTACAAAAAATATTAAATTTTCCGGTTGTTATGTGAGCAACAGTTACGTGAGGTATTTCATTGATGCGCTGAAGAACAAATTTTGTTTGAGAAGTGTTCTGCAGATAAATACCAACATATGCAATAAATGTATAACCAAGTTTTTGGTAATCTAACGTTAATGAAGAGCCTTTTATAATAGCTGCATCTTCCATTTTTTTTACCCTTACGTGCACAGTACCAGCTGAAATTAATAATTTTTTTGCAATATCAGTAAATGGAATTCTAGTATTTTCAATCAACATGTTTAGTATTTGATGATCAATTTCGTCTAATTTAAATTTTGCCATTTATTGAATTATTTCTTATTAAGGCTCAAAAATAGTAAATTTTTTTCAACGAAAATGGAATTATATTAAATTATTCTCTGGTAAAATAGGTATTTTTTTATTATCGATTGAAAAATCCTCAATTCTGAGTCCAATTTTTAATTTTTTTGGAGATGTTACCAAACTTTTTCCTGCGTTAATAATCCTATGCCCAAAAAATAAATTTAAATTACCTAATGATTTGATTTTGGGAACAAGCTTAATTTTTTCCTTAAACGTAATTTCTTCAAATATTATTCCGATGTCATGAACCTCATCCAGATTATTATTATTTATGAGAGCATCCTTAATTAAAACATCAAAAAAAAGTGGTTTATTTTCTGGGATTTTGTAATATTCTGAGGGAATTTTTAAAATCTGCGAAGACTCTAGGATAGATTTACAAGCTATTATTAATGATAAAGTTGTTAATTTACGAGAGACGTTTCTCTTAAAATCATTTTGATAATACCCTGCCTCAAACAAAACTGTTGGAACTCCAAGAGTTTGAAACAAATCACCAAAACAATTCATATTAAAAGTTTCATCAAATCGCGAGATTTGATTTGGGATGAATTTTTTCAGTTTATTGTAAATTTGATTAATTATAAACATAGAAATCTTTCTTTGCGAATTTATAGAGCTATTTTCATCAAAAGAAGGAGCAAGAAAACTCATGGTTGAGGGATAATTACATTCTCCAGCGCTATAGATGCTTCTTTGTTCATGCATATTAAAACAATAATCTGGCTTAAATGATTCAAAAATATTTTTAAGAATTACACTTTCAACTTGAGTCAAGTTCTTAGCATCTCTATTTATATCTACACCATTTTGATTATAGCGAGAAAAATTGAAAGCGCCATCAGGATTTAATATTGGTATTATTAAAAAAGTAAATAAACTAATTTCATCATCATCATCTGTGATTGTACTCAAAATATTACAAAAATCAATAATTGCTTTTGTAGTTGTGGATTCATTACCGTGCATTTGAGACCATATTAAAACTTTTATTGGGCCAGTTCCAAAACCAACCGAGTGAACAGCTCTGTTTTGAACTGAGCGACCTATTTCCTCTACCTTAAAAGTCTTCGGCAAATTATTTAAAAATGGTAAAATGGTCCTGTTATGAACACGACGTGTTTTAAGTTGACTAACTTTGAATTGAATATAATTTTGCGAATAAAATTCAACTTTATCCATAATGATCTATATAATAACAAATAAAAAAATTTAAAACATTGTTAATGAACTATTTAGGTATTTTATCTAAAGTTTTAATTTAATAACATAGTTTACTACATGTTTTTGTATATTTACAACATGAATATAAAATATTTTTTTCTTTTTTTTGTAATTTATTCTTGCTATAATGTAGAAAGAGATTGTAAAATTCACAAGCTTGGCAAATACGAAACAGAGGTTACAGATAAAAATGGGAAAAAGTTTAAATCAATAATCAATAGATTTGACAGCATTCAAATCGATAGCTTTGGTGGCCAGATTGATTCGTTTTCAGTGAGAAGAACTAGCGACTGTTGCGAAATGTTTTTAAAACAAATTAACCCTCAAACCATGATTGAAAAAAAAGAAATGCATTTAAAAATTTTATCTACATACAAAAATACATACAAATTTGAATGGGGATATGTTGGAGATAGAAATAAAATAAAAGGATTGGCAAAGAAAATTGACTAAAACAAAGATATTTGCCCTTCTTCATTGTCCTCTTCTGTGTCCTTATTATTTAAATTCTCTTGTGGTTTTAATTCTCTCTTAAAAATATTAATTTCTTGATCCTTGACCGATTCAATATTTTGAGTATCAAAATTGTTTGGTTTTTTAATAACTAGGGGATCTAAGAGGTCAATACTATTAACCTTATACTTAGATAATTGATTCCCCTTTGCCAAAATTCCCTTAACACCGATAAAATCGTCAATAATAATTTTTTGATTAGGTCTTCTTTCTTTACCCCTCAGCTTAGCGAAAGTCAAATCAACTACTGGTCTCCAATCTGTACTGACAATTTCAAGGCGATTTTTTTTATTTGATATGAATGTTTCTTCTTTATTTTTATTATCCACAACAAATCTTTTAACAAAGTATTTATCCTTATTTGTATCATGGTAAATTACAGATATAGGTTTTTCAGGTACCCATTTCTCCAATATAATCATGTCATCGCTAAAATGTGTTGAAATATCAGGTGTAATTGTTTTTAAATTGCCTGCTTGAGTTATCACCAACAAACGATCTTCTCCCTTAAATTCTCCTATCAAGTCGCCACGCTGATCAACATTTAGTCGCTGAACCGTTTCATCAAACCATATTTTTCTCGGCTTAAGTGTACTTACCCCTTTTTCTTTAAGTTCAATTCGCTTGACAGCATGTTTAGTTACTAAATTTCCTTTTGAAGACCTGCTTTTTACTAATACTTCAGCAAAATTAATATCCCATTTTAATTTTTTTATTGATCCAATCTGCCTTAATAAAACTGATACAATTTCAGCTTCACCGTTAGGATTAGCAGAAAAATAAAGAATATTACTTAATAGTTTACCATTTGTAAGATCGTAAAGCTTATCTCGAGTAATGGAAGTTACGGGAAATCGCTTGATAAGTGATGCCCCGCCTTTCCCGTCTTTATAAATCATATTATATATAGTTCTGGTGTCCTTTTTTTTGAAAACTGAAACATGAATAATATTTTTATCAACAAAAATCTTAGATCCGACTTTAGTTACCATCATTTTGCCGCTCTTAGTAAAAACAATAATATCATCAATATCACTACAATCGCATACATATTCATCTTTGCGCATTGCTGTACCAATGAACCCCTCTTCCCTGTTTACAAATAACTTCAAATTTCTTATAACCACTTTCTTAATATCAACATCATTAAAAACTCTAATTTCAGTTTTACGCGATCTAGAAATACTGTAATTTTTTTTAAGTTCCTTAAAATACGAAATAGCATAATCAACAAGTGACAAAAGATTATTTTTAGTGTTTTTTATTTGATACTCAAGTGATTCAATTTTCTGCTGAACTTTATCTATATCAAACTTAGAAATACGCTTAATTTTAATTTCAGTGAGCTTAACAATATCGTCTTTTGTTACTGGTCTCTTCAGTTTTGTGATATAAGGCTCCAAACCAACTTGAATAGCCTCTACTACCTTCTCCCATGTGTCTTTTTCTTCAATATCCCTGTAAATCCTATTTTGTATAAATATTGTTTCAAGTGATGCAAAATGCCACATTTCTTCCAACTCATTTAACTTAATTTCCAATTCTAACTTTAATAGTTTGACCGTATTTTCAGCTGAGCGTTTCAATATGTCAGATACACCAATAAAAAGAGGTCTATTATTTTCAATAATACAAGATATAGGTGATATTGACGTCTCGCAATTTGTAAATGCAAATAGCGCATCAATAGTTTTATCAGGTGATATACCGGAAGGCAAATGAATCAATATTTCAACATCAGCTGCTGTATTGTCCTCAATTTTTTTTATTTTAATTTTTCCCTTATCATTTGCTTTCAAAATTGAATCGATTAGAGACGAAGTTGTGACTCCAAAAGGTATCTCATTTATAACTAATGTATTCTTATTTAATTGATTAATGCGAGCACGACAACGGACCCTACCCCCTCGTTTACCGTCATTGTAATTTGTAAAATCAGCAATGCCACCAGTGATAAAATCAGGATATATATTAAACCTTTTACCTGATAAGTGCTTTATTGAAGCATCAATCAATTCGATAAAATTATGTGGTAATATTTTTGTCGATAACCCTACAGCAATACCTTCAGCTCCTTGAGCCAACAGCAATGGAAATTTTACTGGTAAATATATTGGTTCTTTTCTTCTTCCATCATACGACGCTTGCCAATTGGTTGTTTTGTGGTTGAACACCACATCAATAGCAAATTTTGATAATCTAGCTTCAATATATCTTGATGCAGCTGCCCTATCACCAGTCAAAATATTACCCCAATTACCTTGGGTATCAATCAATAAATCTTTTTGACCAATTTGAACCATCGCATCAGCAATGCTTGCATCGCCATGAGGATGGTACTGCATTGTATGTCCAACAATATTAGCAACTTTGTTAAATCTTCCATCATCTAAATCTTTCATTGAATGAAGAATACGCCTTTGTACAGGCTTAAAACCATCTTCAATTGCAGGAACGGCACGCTCTAAAATGACATATGAAGCGTAATCAAGAAACCAGTCTTTGTACATTCCAGTAACTCTGGTAATTGTTTCATTTGTTGCACTTTGCTCAGGAAAATTATTTTCTTTAAACATTCTTATCCTCCTTTTCAATCTGAAATTAAATCTACTTCAACTTTTAAATTGTTAATTATGAACTTTTGCCGATCAGGTGTATTTTTACCCATATAGAATGACAACAAATCTTTAACTGTTGTATCACTATCCAACATAACTGGATCTAGTCGCATGTCTGGACCGATAAAATGTTTAAATTCTTCAGGTGAAATTTCTCCAAGACCTTTAAATCGAGTTATCTCAGGATTATGCTTTAATTTATTAATCGCTTGTAGTCGTTCTTGCTCATTATAGCAATAGATAGTTTCTTTCTTATTTCTAACTCTGAATAAGGGAGTCTGCAATATATATAAATGTCCCTCTTTAATTAATTCAGGAAAGAATTGCAGAAAAAAAGTAATTAGCAACAATCGAATATGCATGCCATCGACATCTGCGTCAGTGGCTATAACAATATTATTATAACGCAAATCCTCAATTGATTCCTCAATATTCAAAGCTGCCTGGAGAAGATTAAACTCTTCATTTTCATAAACAATTTTTTTTGTGAGTCCGTAACAATTAAGGGGTTTACCTTTTAAACTAAATACAGCCTGAGTGTTGACATCACGAGATTTTGTTATACTTCCTGAAGCCGAGTCCCCTTCTGTAATAAATAATGTTGTTTCTAAATTTCGATTGCTTTTAACGTCACCAAAATGCAATCTGCAATCACGCAATTTTCTGTTATGAAGATTTGCTTTTTTTGCTCGTTCTCTTGCTATTTTTCTGATACCCGATAATTCTTTTCTTTCTCTCTCAGCTTGTAAAATTTTTCTTTGCATAGAATCTGCAACATCAGGGTTTTTATGTAAATAATTATCTAATTGTTTTTTAACAAAATCATTAATGAACGTACGAACTGTTGGTAAAGCACCCCCCATTTCTGTCGATCCTAGTTTAGTTTTTGTTTGACTTTCAAAAACTGGCTCCATTACCTTTATTGCAATAGCTGATATTATGGATTTCCTGATGTCTGAGGAATCATAATTCTTTCCATAAAAATCACGAATAGTTTTGACGAAAGCTTCTCTGAAAGCAGACAAATGTGTACCTCCTTGAGTTGTATTTTGACCATTAACAAAAGAATGGTATTCTTCGCTGTATTGAGTCTTACTATGAGTTATTGCAAGCTCAATATCTGTACCTTTTAGATGAATTATTGGATATAAAAGGTCGGAAATTTTCGAATTGTTCTCTAGTAAGTCTTTTAATCCATTTTCACTAAAGAATTTATCCCCATTAAATAAAATAGTAAGACCCGGATTTAAATAAACATAATTTTTTAACATTCGGGCAACATACTCATTTCGAAATTTATAATTTTTAAAAATAGTTGAATCAGGAATAAATGAAACTTTTGTTCCTTTACGCCTTGAAGTATCATCTAACAACTCATGATTGGATAAAACTCCTAATTGAAATTCAGCTGAAGCAGACTTTCCATCACGATTCGACTCAACGCGAAAGAAGCTAGATAATGCATTTACAGCCTTTGTACCAACTCCATTCAGACCAACTGATTTCTTGAACGCTCTTGAATCATATTTACCACCAGTGTTCATTTTGGATACAACATCAACTACCTTACCTAGTGGTATCCCGCGACCATAATCCCGGACAATTACTTTATTGACTTTTATGGAAATTTCAATCGTTTTACCAGCGCCCATCACAAACTCGTCAATAGAATTGTCTATAACCTCCTTCAACAAAATATATATACCGTCGTCTGCTGAGGATCCATCACCTAATTTACCAATATACATACCTGGTCGCATACGAATATGCTCCTTCCAATCTAACGACCGTATATTATCCTCAGTATAATTTGTTTTTTGTGACATAGGAGATTGAAGATCGTCAGCTAAGATAGTGTATCATCTCAAAAGATAAAACCATTAAATAACAAATTAATTAACAAATATTAAGAAGAAATGTTGAGAAATAAATTTGAAATTAAATTGACTAAATGTTAAATAAAAAATGCATAATATCACCATCTATTACTTTATAATTTTTACCTTCCACCCTAATTTTACCAGCTTGTTTGACTTTTAATTGACTTCCGTATTCAATTAGGTCGTCAAACTTTATTACTTCTGCTCTTATAAAGCCTTTTTCAAAATCAGAGTGAATCACTCCAGCAGCATTTGGAGCCAAACAACCAACCGGAACGGTCCAAGCGCGAACCTCTTTTTTGCCTGCAGTAAAAAATGTTTGGAGATTTAAAAGTTTATAAACAGTTCGAATCAGCTTAGCTGATCCAGCCTCATCCAAACCAATATCTTGTAAAAACATTTGTCTTTCATTAAGATCATCAAACTCATTTATCTCAGCTTCTATTCCAACCGCAAGCACTAAAACATCAGCATTTTCCGATAACACAGCTTCTTTAACTTTTTCAACATAAATATTATCACCAATTACAGAATTTTCATCCACATTACAAATATATAAAACAGGTTTTGCTGAAATTAGCTGTAGAGAATCTATATAGAGCGATTCTTCATCCTGAAAATCTACCAAGTTTCGAACTGAATTACCAGATTCTAGAAACAGTTTCAAATTTTTTAAAATTTCTAATTCTTTGGAAGCTTCTTTATCTCCAGTCTTAGCAATTCTCTTAACTTTTTCAATTTTTTTCTCAACTACTTCCAAATCCTTCAATTGTAGTTCTGTATCAATTATTGATTTGTCACGTAATGGATCAACAGAGCCATCAACATGAACTATATTATCATTATCATAGCATCTCAAAACATGAAGAATAGCATCTGTTTCTCTTATATTTGCTAAAAATTGATTACCTAAACCTTCCCCTTTACTTGCACCCTTAACGAGTCCTGCAATATCAACAATTTCTACTGTAGCTGGTACAATTCTTTCTGGTTTAATTACGGCTTCTAACTCTATAATTCTTGAGTCAGGAACATTAACAACCCCAATATTGGGTTCTATTGTGCAAAAAGGGAAGTTAGCGCTTTGGGCCTTTGCATTTGATAAACAATTAAATAGTGTTGATTTTCCTACATTGGGTAATCCAACGATCCCTGCTTTCATAAACTATAGTATTAAAAAATTTAATCACGGTGCATAAAACGTTGCTTTGAGAGAAGAATCTGCTCAGATTCAATATTATTTTCATCCGGAACACAGCAATCAACGGGACATACAGCGGCACACTGAGGCTCCTCATGAAACCCTTTACACTCCGTACATTTATCAGGAACAATGAAATAAAATTCGTCACTTATTGGGATTTGAGGTTCATCTGCGTTAACCTCTTTGCCATTAGGCAAAACTATATTTCCCAATAAATTCGTACCGTCTTTATAACGCCAATCATCAGCACCTTCGTATATTGCTGTATTAGGGCACTCTGCTTCACAAGCGCCACAGTTTATACATTCGTTGGTTATTATGATTGCCATAAAGTTCTAAAAAAAATTATTGTATAACTTCGCAACAAAATTAAAACCAAATTTATGCTTTAGCAAATTATGATTCATAAAAAAACTATAATATCAAATCTTTCCATGGTGGGAAAATTTTTAGCTCAGTTCCAAAATGATGAATACATAAAATCTAATGATGTTATCAATAATCAATTTTTTTTTGATGAATTTATTGGAAAAATAAAACAATCAGAACAAAAAAATAAATGGTTTACTAAAAATAATATCTGTTATGCACTTAAACATTGGTCAAATTTACTTCAAAAAGATAAACTAGAATTTTGGCTATCAAAATATAAGGCACCAGTAAAAAAGCCAAAAGATATATTTATTATTATGGCAGGTAATATTCCATTAGTAGGATTTCATGATTTTATCTCAACATTGGTTTCTGGACATAAAATGACTATTAAACTCTCATCTAATGATCTTTATCTTTTGCCTTTTGTTGCTTCATATATCCAATCCCTAAATCCAGATTTAAAATCTGTTATTAAATTCAAAAAAAATAAAATTGATAATTTTGACGCTGTTATTGCAACTGGATCAAATAACACAGCTCGCTATTTTGAAACTTATTTTAAAAATAAGCCATCAATTATTAGAAAAAATAGAAATTCTATTGCTGTTTTGAAAGGAGATGAGTCATACAATGAATTAAATGGACTAGCAGAAGACATTTTCAGATATTTCGGACTAGGATGTAGAAATGTGTCTAAAATATTTATTCCCGAGGGATATGACTTAAATGTATTTTTTAAAGCCATCTATAAATGGAAAAGTATCATAAAACACCCTAAGTATTTGAATAATTATGATTATAATAAGGCTGTTTATCTGATGAGTGAATTTAATATAATTGAAAACGGTTTTCTTATGCTCAAAAAAGATTCTGGTTATTCTTCGCCCCTTGCCACTATCTTTTATGACTACTATTCCAGCTTAGACGAATTGAGAAAAAAAATTAATTTGGAGAAAAATAAAGTTCAATGCGTGGTTTCAAAAGGGTTTATAAACAACGAAATTGAATTCGGGAAAAGTCAATTACCCAATCTAAGTGATTATTCAGATGGAATTGACCCTGTTGATTTCTTGTTGAAAATATAATTGAATATTATAAATTTTTTGTGTAATTATCGATAATTAATTCAGACATTTACAATTAACTTTTTCAAAAAAACTAATGAAAAGACACAATTTCAGCGCTGGACCATGTGTTCTTCCAAAAGAAGTTTTGGAAAAATCAGCTAATGCTGTTTTAAATTATGATAATGGTCTATCACTAATCGAAATTTCACATCGAAGCAAGGCTTTTGTTGACATAATGGAAAATGCTAGATCCCTTGCCTTGGAATTACTAAATCTCGAGGGAATGGGCTATAAAGCGCTTTTCCTTCAAGGCGGGGCTAGTACACAATTTTTAGCAGTAGCAATGAATTTGCTAGAAAAAAAAGCAGCATACCTTAACACTGGAACTTGGAGTGACAAAGCAATCAAAGAGGCTAAAATATTTGATGATATTACTGAAGTAGCATCTTCAAAAGATGCGAACTACAACTACATACCTAAAGGTTATGATATTCCATCTGATCATAACTATTTTCATTGTACATCTAACAATACAATTTTTGGTACACAAATAAAAGAATTTCCAGATTCAGAAATCCCGATTGTTTGTGACATGAGTAGTGATATTTTTTCAAGAAGTATTGATTTTTCAAAATTTGGATTAATTTATGCTGGTGCACAGAAGAATATGGGACCCGCGGGGACTACACTAGTAATTGTTAGAGAAGATATACTTGGAAAAGTTTCTAGAAAAATTCCATCAATGATGGACTACAAATTACAAATTAGTAAAGGAAGTATGTTTAATACTCCACCTGTATTTGCAGTTTATTCTTCAATGATAAACTTACAATGGCTAAAAAACCAGGGTGGTATCAAATCAATTGAAAAAGAAAATGAGAAAAAAGCTCAACTCATGTACTCTGAAATTGATTTAAATCCATTATTTGAAGGTTTTGCAGCGAAAGCAGATAGATCAATAATGAATGCAACCTTTATTTTAAAAAACGATAATTTAAAAGAAACTTTTGACACAATGTGGAAAGACGCAGGAATTAATGGTCTAAATGGTCATAGAAGTGTTGGAGGATATAGGGCGTCAATGTACAATGCATTAAAACTAGAAAGCGTCCAGATTTTAGTTGAAATAATGAGTGAATTAGAAAGAAAAGCATGAAAATATTAGCTAATGATGGCATTCCAAATAATGCAGTTGATAAACTTGAATCTGCAGATTTTGAAGTCATAAATATTAATGTAGCCCAAGAGCAACTAGAAAACTATATAAATAAAGAAAAGATAGACATACTGCTTGTCAGAAGCGCAACAAAAGTTCGCAAAGAATTAATTGATTCATGTCCTAAACTAAAACTCATTGGGCGAGGCGGAGTTGGAATGGATAACATAGACGTAGATTACGCTCGAAAGAATGGAATAATAGTAATAAATACCCCTTCAGCATCCTCACAATCCGTTGCTGAGCTAGTTTTTGCTCATCTTTTCTCAGGAGTTAGATACTTGTATGATTCTAATCGAAATATGCCATTAGAGGGAGATACAAAATTTAAATTTTTAAAAAAATCTTACTCAAACGGAACTGAGCTTCGAGGCAAAACATTAGGACTAATTGGTTTTGGAAGAATTGGAAAAGCAACGGCAAAAATTGGACTTGGAATAGGAATGAATGTGATTACTCACGACCCATTTACGGATAAGGCATCTTTAAAGTTGTCTTTTTTCGATGGCCAATCAGTCTCCTTCAAAATCCAAACTATGAGCAAAGAAAAGGTTTTGAAAAATTCAGATTTTATATCACTGCATGTCCCAGCACAAAAGGATTTTGTCATAGGAGAACCTGAAATTGAAATTATGAAGAAAGGAGCCGGCCTAATAAACGCTGCACGTGGAGGGGTTGTTGACGAAGTTGCTGTAACAAAAGCACTAAAAAGTGGAAAACTTGGATTTGCTGGAATCGATACCTTTGAGAATGAACCAAACCCAGCCATACATTTATTGATGACTCCGAATGTATCGATTACCCCACACATTGGAGCAGCCACAATTGAGGCTCAACAACGCATTGGATTAGAGCTGGCCTCACAAATTATATCAATGTTAAAAAATGACAGAAATCCTTAAAAAATTTAAAAAAAAGTGGGAAATAACCAAAAACTGGCAACTATTATTCCCTACTGTTGGAATATTTGGTTCATTTATTTTTTGTAGAACTTATATTTTAAAACTACCAATTGAAATTTATATAATCAAAGAGATATTAATTTTTTCTTCTACACTTATTTTCTTAAAAATTTGTGTGCTTTTTATAAAGAAACTAGAGAACAAATGGATCGTTAAAGAGCGCTGGGAGTTAATTAGAATTTTTATAATTTTTGGTATAACTGGATCATCATCAGCTTTAATCGGCCGTCCATTGATGTCTTTTTCTGGTTTTTCAATTGAAAACTTAAATATTTATGCTTATTGGTTTATTTATGTTTTTGTTAGTCTTTTATTATATCAAGTATTGTTAATGTTTTGGGCTTACTTTTTAGGACAGTTTCAGTTTTTTTGGGAATTTGAAAAAAAACTTTTAAAAAGAATTGGTTTTAAAAAATATTTTTAAAACATTAGTCTTACTTGAGTTTTGAATTGTAGTGTTTGGTTAATTTATTTATTTTTGGGAGTATTGTTAGTTGACAATACATCTCTTTTTTATTTTGATCATAATAATCTTTATGATAGTCCTCTGCTTCGTAAAAAATATCTAAAATTTCAACAGTGGTAACTATCGAATTTCTATAAACTTTCGATGAATTTAAACTAGATATATATTTTTGAACAGCTTTTATTTGAGATTCATCACTACAAAATACTGCTGATCTGTATTGACTTCCGATATCATGGCCCTGTTTATTTAATGTAGTTGGATCATGGGTTATAAAAAAAATTTCTAAAAGCTCTACAAATGAAATTATTTTTGGGTCATAATCAATACTAATTCCTTCAGCATGACCAGTATTTCCCCTACAAACTTCATTATATGAAGGATTCTTGATATTTCCACCAGTATATCCAGGAACAACATTAAATACTCCTTTCAGACGCTTAAAAACAGCCTCTGTACACCAAAAACAACCACCACAAAAAATCACTTTTTTCATTTTAACTTAAACCAATATGCTAATTTAAGAAACAATTTTTAAAGATTTGATTGTAGATAAGATATCAATTATTTAAATTTACACGTATGATTGAGGCTACTAATATCCATAAATATTATAATAACCTACACGTTCTCAAAGGAGTTGACTTGAAAGTCAGAAAAAAAGAAATAATATCTATTGTTGGTCCTTCTGGTGCCGGCAAAACTACATTATTACAGATATTGGGTACTATAACTTCGCCTTCGAAAAATGAAAAATTTAAATTAGAAATTAATTCAAAGTCGATAATTAGTTTTAGTAATAATGAACTTGCAAAATTTCGAAATGAAAGTTTAGGGTTTATATTTCAATCAAATCAACTTTTACCGGAGTTCTCTGCAATTGAAAATGTTTGTATTCCCGCATATATTAAAGGGGATTCAAAAAAAAATGCTGAAATTAAGGCTGAAGAATTACTTGATTTTTTACAACTCAAAGATAGACTAAAACACATGCCAAGTGAATTATCAGGTGGTGAACAACAGCGCGTTGCTGTAGCAAGAGCATTAATAAATGATCCTTTGGTTGTGCTTGCTGACGAACCATCTGGAAACTTAGATAGTAAATCAGCAAATTTACTTCACAAATTATTTATTGAACTGAGAGAAACATTTGGTCATACTTACATCATCGTTACCCATAATGAAAAATTTGCTGAAATGGCAGATCGAAAAATCACAATTATTGATGGTCAGATTGCATAGACCCAAACTTAAAGATTTAAATTTTAAAGAGCTAAAGGAGTTTTTGGATATAAAGTCAGAAAAATATGATGATCAAAAATTTATTGAAAACGATCCCATACAAGTACCCCATTTATTTACTAAAAAAGAAGACATAGAGATTTCTGGCTTTCTCACTGCATCTATAGCATGGGGTAACAGAAAGAGTATAATAAAAAGTGGAAAAAAAATAGTAGAGCTCATGGACTATTCACCCTTTGATTTTGTTATGAAATATGAAAAAAAAGATCTAGCTAAGCTAGATGGTTTTGTGCATCGAACTTTCAATTCAAAAGATCTAATAGAATTTGTTAAATGTCTGCGACACATCTATAAAAAGTATGGAGGAATAGAAGATTTAATTTCAAAGAATATACAGAAAAATTCTTTGCAATTTTCAATTCATAAATTTAAAAATCATTTTTTTGAAATTTCAAAAATCGAAAGATCAAAAAAACATATTGGTGATCCGCTAAAAAATTCAGCTGCGAAAAAGATAAATATGTTTCTAAGGTGGATGGTTAGATCTAACAAATCTGGAGTAGATTTTGGTATTTGGAAAAAAATAACCCCCTCTCAGTTGTCATGTCCTCTAGATGTGCATTCAGGAAATGTAGCTAGACATTTAGGTCTAATTAAAAGAAAACAAAATGATGCTAAAGCCGTAATGGAACTAGATTGTATACTTAGAAAATTAGATCCAATTGATCCTGTAAAGTATGACTTTGCATTGTTTGGGCTGGGCGCTTTTGAAAATTTTTGTGCTAAATAAAATTTCAAAGGAAAAAAACCTTTCTATCCTCAGCTAAATCAACATTATTGAAAACTGTTTTGGCTTCTAATTTAAATAAATTTTTGTTTTTATATCTTGATGAAAAATGACCTAAAATTAATCTTCCAACTGTGGCCTTCGATGCAATAGTCGCTGCCTGTCTTGCAGTTGAGTGACCAGTTGTAGCACAAAGGTTTTCGTGAGAATCTAGAAAAGTTGATTCGTGATAGAGAACATCAATATTTTTTATTAACGGTAAGATAGATTCATTATATGCCGTATCACTACAAAAAGCATAACTCTTTGGTTTTTTACCGCTAACAGTTACCTCTGAATTAAGAATTTTTGTTCCATTTCTATTATAAACATTGAAACCACTTTTGAGTTTATTTAAATATGCTATATCAATATTTTTTTCAGTTACTTTATCAATTAAGACCTTTCTTTTAAACAATTTTTCCTTAAAAAGATATCCATTAGTATAGATTCTGTGTTTAAGAGGAATATTATAAACTGAAATTTTTGAATCGTCAAAGATACATTCAGATATATTGGATTGTAGTTCAATAATATTAAGTTGAAAGTTTATTTTAGAATTGGAAATTTTTAAGTGAAGGTCAATTATTTTTTTTAAACCTTTTGGAGCAAAAATATTTAATGGTTTTTCTCTTTTTAATAGTCTAAAAGTTGAAATCAGTCCAATTAAACCAAAATAATGATCTCCATGTAAATGCGATATGAAAATATTTTTAATCTGATTAAATTTAATTTTATTTCTTCTTAATTCGATTTGGGTACCTTCACCACAATCGATTAAAAAACAGTGACCACGGGTTTCCAAAACTTGAGAAGTCGTGTGAGATATTGTACGCGGTGTTGCTGCATGGCACCCAAGAATTGTTAACTTCAAAATAAATTATTAATTATTTTAATTCTCTCTCTAATTCATCCATCTCCACAATATCAAAAGCTTCTTGATATGTTGGGGCCCATGACAATTTTTTAGGAAAAACACTATCATCGATAATTAGCGAAGAAATTATAATAAAAGAGCGCTTTTGCTCCTTATGTTTTGATGCAAATAACAAAATTTGACTTAGTAAGTTGTCATCTAAAATCTGCTTTTTGGATAATCTTAAAATAATATTTTTACTAACAATCAAAGGATATATTAAAGTAAAAGATTCTTTGAAATTTAGTAAATTATAATTACATAAATCAATGTAAGCAATATTTTTTATTATCTCATATGTCAATTTCACTTTATTCTTTGAGCTAAAAGGTATAATACAGCCATTCTTATGGCAACCCCATTTTCAACCTGATCTAATATAATTGAATTATTTGAGTCTGCTACCTCACTAGTAATTTCAACACCTCTATTTATTGGACCTGGGTGCATTATTAAAATTTTTTTGTCAATTTTATCTAGAAGTGGTTTAGTGAGACCGAACTGGCTTGAGTATTCACGAATTGTAGGAAAAAAACTTTGTTCCATTCTTTCGTTTTGAATTCGTAAAATATTTGCTACATCGCACCATTTCAAAGCCTTTTCTAAATTTGTTTCAATTTCAACCCCAAGGTTTCCAATGTATTTTGGAATTAGCGACATAGGTCCACATAACATAACCTTAGCTCCTAAAAGCTTTAAAGCATATATATTGGAAAGAGCAACTCTGCTGTGTAAAATATCACCAACAATAATTATTTTTTTTCCAGATACAGTTCCAAGCTTTTCTCGAATTGAAAAAGCATCTAAAAGTGCCTGAGTAGGATGTTCATTAATACCATCTCCAGCATTTATAATTTGTGCATCAATATTGTTTTGTAAAAATTCAGCAGCACCTGCCTTAGGGTGACGTAAAACAATCATATCAACTTTCATCGAAAGAATATTTTTGACTGTATCTATTAGGGATTCTCCCTTACTGAGTGATGATTGTGAGGCAGTAAAATTGACTATATCTGCAGATAAACGCTTTTGTGCAATTTCAAATGATAATTTAGTCCTGGTTGAGTTTTCGAAAAATAAATTTGCAATTGTAATATCTCTTAGAGATGGAACCTTTTTTATCGGGCGATTAATTACTTTTTTAAATTCATCAGCTGTTTCAAAAATTAGATTAATATCTTTTAATTTTAAATACTTTATTCCCAATAAATGATTAATACTTAACATAATTCATATTAATTAATTATTTAATTAAATAGACGTTATCCTCCTCTTTGGTTTCTTTCCAATTAACAATAATTTTTTCATTTTCAAAAGCATCTACCTGTCTTCCTCTGTAGTCAGGTTGAATAGGCAAATGTCTACTAAATCTTCTGTCAATTAAAATCAATAATTCAATATTTTTAGGTCTACCGTATGATTGAATAGCTGTCAAGGCAGCTCGGATTGTACGACCAGTATACAGCACATCATCAATCAAAACAACTCTTTTTTCTTCAACTATAAATTCCATTTCATTAATATTTGGCTCCAAAACTTTCTCACTACGCCTAAAATCATCTCTAAAAAAAGTAATGTCTAAAAAACCTAATTGAACTGATGGTATATTATAATGGGTTAAGAGTAATTTATGTAATCTCTTTGCTAAAAAAGTACCTCTAGGCTGTAAACCAATTAGTATAGTATCCGAAAAATCAATATGTTTTTCTATTAACTGGCAAGCCAAACGGTGAAGGATTATATTTACTTCTTTATGATTCAGTAAAATTTTTTGACTCATTATGACTTAAATATTTCGAGCGCAAAGTTAATGGAAAAAAATTAAACTATATATTAAGATTTATTATAACCTATAGTAAGTAATCTGTACTTATAAAATTTGATTTTTTTTCATCTAACATTTCCTTTAAAATAGAACTATTGTCTGGGTTATCTTTTGCGGCAACAAATGTTCTTATAGAAAATGAACGAAGCGCATCTCTAACACTTAAGGTGCTAAAAGCTGAATCTTTTCTTCCTGTAAAAGGAAATACATCAGGTCCTCTTTGGCAAGAGCTGTTTAAGTTAACTCTACAAACTAAATTAACCAGTGAATCAATGAGTGGAGCAAGAGCTTTAGTATCTTTTCCAAACACACTTACCTGTTGACCGTAATTGGACTCCGCCATATCATCTAATGGCTTTTGAATATCATTAAATGTAATAATTGGTATGACAGGTCCAAATTGCTCTTCATGGTAAACTTTCATTGATTTATCAACCGGATACAAAATTGATGGATAAATATAATTATCAGTTCTGACAGCACCTTTTTTGTTCAAAATCTTAGCTCCTTTAGATTTAGCATCATCAATTAGTGATTGAATATAATTTGGTTTATCAACCTCAGGGAGTGGAGTTAACATTACATTATCATCCCAAGGATTTCCAAATTTTAGATTATCTACTTCGTTACAAAATTTATTTATAAAATTTCCAAAAATACTTTCGTGTACATATAAAATTTTCAAAGCAGTACAGCGCTGTCCATTAAATGACAAAGTACCAGCTATACATTCTTTAACAGCTAAGTCTAAATCTGCATCAGGTAATATAATAGCTGGATTTTTTGCTTCAAGACCTAAAACTATCCTAAGTCTGTTTTTCTTTGGGTGTGAGTTTTGTAACGCATTTGCTGAATTACTATGTCCAATAAGAGCTAAAACGTCAATTTTACCGGTTTCCATCAGAGGAGTGGCTAAAGTTCGTCCACGTCCAAATAAAATATTTACTACTCCTTTGGGAAAACTATTTTGAAAAGCTTCCATCAATGGAGCTAAAAGTAAAACTCCTAATTTTGCAGGTTTAAAAATAGCTGTATTGCCCATGATTAGAGCAGGAATCAAGAGCGCAAATGTTTCATTTAGGGGATAATTGTAAGGGCCAAGACATAAAACTACACCCAATGGACCACGCCTAATGTGTGCATAAACACCGGAATGCTTATGAAATTTTGCAGAATTGCGATCAATTTGTTTATAATCGTCAATTGTATCATATATGTAATCAACTGTTCTATCAAACTCTTTCTGAGAATCTTTTAAATTTTTTCCTATCTCCCACATTAAATATTTGACTACATCTTCTCGTTTAGTCTTCATTTGTTGAACAAATTTTTCCAAACATTTTATTCTACTCGAAACCTTCATTGTGGGCCATAAACCCTGTCCTTTATTGTATGCATTTGAAGCAGCATCAAGTGCATTCATAGCTTGTTCTTTATTTAACAATGGTATCGAACCTAATAATGTTGGCGAATAATCAGTCGTTGAAGATATTGTAGAATAAACATCAGAGATTGGACCATCCCATTCGATTAGTTCGCCATTAACAAGATATGTTTTTTGGTGAACTAAGCTTGATATTTGATAGTTTTTTGGAATGTCAAGTTTGTTCATAATATTTAATTTATTTATAAAAGTAAAAAACTAGAATTTTTATATTTTTAAAAAAAAGTTAATTATTAATAATATATAAAAAAACCCTCTCTAAAGAGGGCTATAAATTTCAACATAATATTCTATTCAGAGTCCATTTTATCTTTCAAGGCTTTTAAAGCTTCGTTTGCATCACCCAAGGTAGTTTTAGATTCAGGAGCTGATTTTACTGAACTAGTTGATTTTTTTGAGTTCTTTTGACTGTTTCGAACTTCTTCAGATTTAAAAGTTAAACTGTGAGAAGCAACAACCCGCTTAAATTCTTTACTAAACTCAATAATAACGAATTCAGCTTCTTCTCCTTTTTTCAGTTTGGTACCATCCTCTTTTTCTAAATATCTAGAAGGAACAAAAGCAGTAATATCCTCATTAAACTTTACGGTTGCACCTTTATCGACAATTGCTTGTACAGTTGATTTATGTTTAGAATTTAAGGCAAATTCTATCTCATACTTTTCCCATGGGTTGTCTTTAGTTTGTTTGTGACCTAAACTCAACTTTCTACCTTCGACATCCAGCTCTAATACAACAACTTCAAGTTTATCACCAACATTACAGAATTCGCTGGGATGTTTAATTTTTTTGGTCCAAGATAAATCAGAAATATATATTAAACCATCAATTCCTTCCTCCATTTCAACAAACACTCCAAAATTAGTAAAGTTTCTTACTAATCCTGTGTGACGTTGTCCAATAGGGAATTTTGATGTAATATCAGTCCAAGGATCAGGGCTTAACTGCTTAATACCAAGAGACATTTTGCGAGAATCTTTGTCTAAAGTCAAAATTTTTGCTTTCACAGAGTCGCCTACAGAAACAAAATCTTGAGCCGATCGTAAGTGAGTTGACCATGACATTTCCGAGACATGTATCAAGCCCTCAACTCCTTCGGCAACTTCAACAAAAGCACCATAGTCAGCAATGACTACAACTTTACCTTCAACTTCATCGCCAACTTTCACATCGTCTCCCAAAGCATCCCAGGGATGTTTGCTTAACTGTTTCAGACCTAATTGAATTCTAGATTTGTCCTCATCAAAATCCAAAATAACGACATTTAATTTCTGATCTAACTCTACAATTTCACTTGGGTGATTTATTCTCGACCATGACAAATCTGTGATGTGAATTAAACCATCAACTCCACCTAGGTCCATGAAAACACCATAAGAGGTTATATTCTTAACAACTCCTTCTAGAACTTGTCCTTTTTCAAGCTGACTTATAATTTCCTTTTTTTGTATCTCGATGTCTGCTTCAATCAGAGCTTTGTGAGAAACAACAACATTTTTGAACTCATGGTTAATTTTAACAACTTTGAATTCCATGGTTTTGTTTACAAATTGATCATAATCTCTGATTGGTTTTACATCGATTTGAGAACCAGGTAAAAATGCTTCAATTCCAAAAACATCAACTATCATCCCGCCTTTTGTTCTGCACTTAATGTAGCCGTTAACAATTTCCCCAGTTTCATTTGCATTTATTACTCTATCCCATGCTTTAATAACTCTAGCTTTACGATGGGATAATATTAATTGCCCTGTTGAGTCTTCACGTACGTCAATCAAAACATCAACTTTATCTCCAACAGATAAGTTAGGATTATATCTAAATTCATTTAATGATATAACACCTTCGGATTTTGCATTTATATCTATGATTGCTTCACGATCAGTAAGATGAATAACAGTGCCTTCAACAACTTGGTCGTCAAGTGTCTCAACAAAGTTTTCTTCAACTAATTTTTCAAATTGAGAAAGTTTTTCGTCAGCAACTGGGTCAATACCCTCCTCATAATTGTGCCAATTGAAATCCTTTAGGAATTTATCTGGGCTAATTTTATCTTTAGTTTGATTGGAATCAACAGCAGAAACCTCATCTTGAGATTTTTTTTCTTTTTGTGTAGTATTTTCAGCCATAGCTGATCTTTTTTTGTATTTTGTTTAAATAAGTGTGTCAGGATTAATGCTTAATAAACAAAAGGGTTAAACCAATAGATTTCTCTTCTTCCCGACTAAAGCAAAGAAGGCTGCAATATTACGATTAATAGATGATTTGTACAAATTTTTTTGTAAATCTAACGAAAGTGATAGGGATAATACCAAAAATCATTTTTCTAAATTATTAATCCAGCCCATAACTTTTATTAGCTGGTGCTCTTGGCTTAAGTCTGAATTATCCAAAACTTTTGCATCGTTAGCACGAAAAAGAGGCGAATGTTCTCTGTTAGAATCTTCGTAGTCCCGAGAGTTAATATTTTCAATAACATCTTCAAAATTAATATTATTTTCTGTCAAAATTAGTTCCTTGTAACGCCTCATTGCTCTAATTTCAACGGATGCAGTCATGAAAATTTTCAGATCTGCATTTGGAAAAACTACTGTGCCAATATCACGACCGTCCATAACAATTCCTTTGTTCAAACCTATTTTTCTTTGCTGTTTAACCAAAAATGATCTAATTTCAGACAATGCAGCAACTTTACTTACGAATCTAGAAACATTAATGCTTCGTATTTGATCATCAATTTTATTTCCGTCAATAAATAAATTTGTAAATCCTTCGCTTGATTTCTTAAATTCAATTTTTAGTTTAAGAACTGATGAGATTAAAGAGTGTTCGTTAAATTTGGTTGAGCTAATTAAGCCCTTAGTAATGCCATGAAGAGTAACAGCTCTGTACATTGCACCCGAATCTACATAAATATATCCAAGGTTGATTGCAAGTTCTCTAGCCAATGTGCTTTTGCCAGTTGATGAATATCCATCTATTGCTATTATAAGTTTCTTACTCATTCGTATAGACTCACTTGAATTCCAACAAAACTTGTATTTGAGGCAGAGGAATATCTTGCATGTGAGTAACTTAGACGAAATTTATTAAACTTAAGTCCAATTCCAAAGGATAATCCAGAAAAATTTCGTTGTTCGTTTATTCTCAACTCTTCAGCTCGTCTAAAGCTATAACCCATTCGTATATTAAAGCCCCTTTCAGGAAACAATTCCATTCCAACTATTGCATGTCTAATCAAATTTGAAAAAAAACTTATTTTTTCATCAAATTGATTTCCATTAAAATCCATCGTCGATCTAGCAGGGTTTGAGTACGCAATTGGCCATTGTTGTAAATTTTCTAAAGTTAAATGCCAGCGAATTGGAACATATTGTAATCTTTGACTTAAACCAATATCAAGTTCAAATGGTAATGACTCTCTAAGACCAGCATAGGTAGTAAATTGTGTTCCTAAATTTCGAATAACAACCGCTGCATTAAAATCAAGAAATTCATCAATATAAATCAAGCCAAAATCCAATGCCCCACCAAAAGAACTGTATTGTTCAAGTTGAGATGATATTAATTTTAGATTTAAGCCTGCATAAAAATCAGAAAAGCCAATTTGAAAGGAATATCCCATTGTTAAAGCTGTTTCATTGCCTGTAAAATTCCCAGTGCTTAACCCATTTTCATCATAACCATCAAAATTTCCATAGTCAACATAAATAACTCCTATGTGAAAAGTTTGTAATCTTCGATCAAATGTATATGCATACGAAGCCGTTCCATATCCAATATCTCCTAAATAATTAGAGTAATTTAAAGATAATTGATTATCCATTTCAGAATTGATTGCAGCGGGATTGTATATGGCTTGACTGACGTCATAATCAATGTTAGTAATCACTTTTCCACCCAATGCAGCTTGTCTAGGAGAAGATATTAGATTAAGGAATTGATAGGTGGAGTTACCACCTAACTGGGCAAAAGATTGAAATGACGCAAAAAAAATAAAAAAAAAGTAAAATTGAATCTTCACAAAATTAAAAAAATAGGTTCTAGCATCTAACGATTCAAAATATGTTTTTATTTTATTAATTTTTGTTATAATACTTTTGGATTTTTTACTCTTTCGCTAGTCAGAGCTACATCAATTACTTCTGACATGTCATTAACATAGTGAAATTTTAGACCTTTTAAATAATCTGACTTAATCTCGTCTATATCAGCTTTATTAGCAATGGATAAAACTATTTCTTTAATTTTAGCTCTTTTTGCGGCCAAAATTTTTTCTTTAATTCCTCCAACTGCTAAAACTTTACCTCGCAAAGTGATCTCCCCAGTCATTGCGATGTTTTTTTTGACCTTTTGCTGAGTAAATAAAGAGACTAAAGAAGTTAACATTGTTATACCGGCACTAGGACCATCTTTTGGAGTTGCACCTTCTGGGACGTGTATATGCACATTATAATTTTTGAAAATATGTGGTTTAATATTAAAATCTGACGCATTAGCTTTAATATATTCAAGAGCAATTGTTGCTGACTCTTTCATGACCTTGCCTAAGTTTCCAGTGATATTTAATAAACCTTTACCTTTTGATAAAATTGATTCAATAAAGAGGATATCACCACCAAAATGCGTCCATGCTAGTCCTGTGACTACTCCTGCAACATTATTGTTTTCATAACGCCCGCGTTCAATTTTTGGTGAACCCAAGACTTCAATAACGTTAGAATTTGAAATTTTTTCATCATATTTTAAATCCATGGCAATATTTTTTGCTGCATGTCTAACTAACTTTGTAATCTGTTTTTCAAGACCTCTTACTCCAGATTCCCGAGTGTAACTTTCAATAATTTTTTCAAATTGTAATTTTGGTATTTTTAAATTACTTGCAGATAAGCCGTGTTCTTTCAGTTGTTTTGGCAAAAGAAATTTTTTGCCAATTTGAATCTTTTCTTCAATAGTATATCCATTAACATTGATTATTTCCATTCTGTCAAGTAATGCAGGCTGTATTGATCCTAAATTATTTGAAGTAGCGATAAACATTACTTTGGATAAGTCATAACCCATTTCGAGAAAATTGTCATAAAAATCAAAATTTTGCTCAGGATCTAATACTTCAAGCATTGCTGATGAAGGATCGCCTTGATTTGAATATGAAAGTTTATCAATTTCGTCAAGTACAAAAACAGGATTTGAGGTACCAGCCTTTCTTACATTTTGTAAAATCCTACCTGGCATGGCTCCAATATAAGTTTTCCTGTGACCTCTTATTTCTGCTTCATCTCTCAACCCGCCCAAGGCAATACGAACATATTTTCTGCCTAAAGCTTCTGCTATTGACTTACCTAGAGAAGTTTTTCCAACACCCGGTGGTCCATGCAAACAAAGTATTGGAGACTTCATATCATTTCGTAATTTTAATACAGCTAAATACTCTATTATACGTCTTTTAACCTCTTCTAAACCAAAATGGTCCTGGTCTAATATTTTTTGTGCACGTTTTAAATCTAATTTATCTTTACTGTAATAATTCCAGGGCAAATCAAGGTAAAGATCCAGATAATTGCGCTGCACAGAGTATTCTGCGACTTGAGGATTCATTCGCTGAAGTTTACCAATCTCTTTTTCAAAATGCTTTGAAACTTTTTCCCCCCAAGATTTTGTTTCGGCTTTTGCTTTCATTTCCTCAATTTCTTCTTGATAACTTCCACCACCTAATTCTTCTTGAATAGTCTTAATTTGCTGTTGCAGAAAATATTCACGCTGCTGTTGACTCATGTCGTGCTGAACCTTTGACTTAATATCGTTTTTTAGTTCTAAACGTTGATATTCAATATTCAAAAACTTTAATGTTTGCAATGCTCTTTTCAATAAATCATTGATTTCAAGAAGACTTTGTTTTTCGGCAAGAGATATCCCCATATTAGATGAAACAAAATTTATTAAAAATGAATTACTTTCAATATTTTTGATAGCAAAAGAGGCTTCACTTGGAATATTTGGACTTTGTTTTATAATATCAAGAGAAAGATCCTTGATAGATTCAATGGCAGCTTTAAATTCCCTATTATTTTCGTTAGGAATACTTTCGTCAACATCTCTAATTTTTGCAATTAAGTATGGATTTTCATTTACAATTTCAGAAATCTCAAATCTCTTTTTCCCCTGGATAATTACCGTAGTATTCCCGTCGGGCATTTTCAAAACTTTTAAAATTCGAGCTATTGTTCCGGTGGAATGGATGTCATCAATTTTGGGATTTTCAATATTTTCGTCTTTTTGTGCAACAACACCAATTACTTTTGATCCCTTGTTTGCGTCATTAATAAGCTTAATTGATTTATCTCTTCCAGCAGTAATTGGAATAACAACACCCGGAAACAAAACAGTATTTCTAAGAGGTAAAATCGAAAGTTTTTCTGGCAAAGATTCATTTTTAATCACCTCTTCATCTTCAGATGTCATCAAAGGAATTAGTTCTGAATTTTCATCAAAATCTCCAAGTGAAAGACTGTCAAGTATTTTGTAATTAAGTTTGCTCATGTTTATTAGGTCAAATTGTCATGACATTTTAGTTGATATGCAAAGAAATTTCAAAACCAATGTTTTTTACTTCTTGTTTATCTAAATTTAAAATTCTTTATTATATACTGACAATTCTCATGCCAAGGAGCTTAATTAACCAATATTGTTTTTTAATTTAAAAAATAACAAGAAAGAAAATAGAAAAAAAAGTGCCATTGCCAAAACTGAATATTGCATTGATCCAGTGATAGAAATAAGTAAGCCAAAGACAAACATCCCTAAAACAATTGCGACTTTTTCAGTTACGTCATAAAAACTAAAATAGGTGGCGTTATTTTGTGTTAAAGGTAAGAGCTTTGAATAAGTTGATCTAGTAAGTGTCTGAGTAGCTCCTAGAACAAAACCCAGAATAACGCCCATAATATAAAAATAGGTCTCAACACCAGGAAGATTTTTATCTAAAGCAAAAGCAATAAAACAAACAGTCCCCCAAATAAATAAAGTAATCTTAAGTGATAGTATATTGCCAATTTTCTTCGATAGTCTTGAGAACAAATATGCTCCTAAAATAGCTACGACTTGAACAAGAATTATAGTCATTATCAATTTATCTGTTGGTAAACCCAATTCGTTTTTACCGAAAATACCTGCCATCAAAATTATTGTTTGAACACCAACACTGAGAAAAAAAAACGAAATCAAAAAAAACTTCAGTTGTGGATACTTTGGTAGCGACTTGAAAACATTTTTTAGTTCAGTAAATCCTTTAAAAATATAATTTATTTGATAATTATTATTGTCAGAATTTTTTGGTAGTGCATTAAAAGTGACTTGAGCAAATGAAATCCACCAAATTCCAACAAGTAAAAAACTAATTCTAGAAGGAAGTGTCGGGTCAGAAATACCAAAAAGATTTGGATTCTGTATCAAAAATAAACAAAAGATAAGTAGAATCAGAGAACCGGAATAACCGAAAATAAATCCTTTTGCACTAACCTTGTCGTGTTGTTCGGGAAATGAAATTTCAGGTAAATAAGCATTGTAAAAAACAAGACTACCCCAAAAACCAATACTAGCCATAAAAGACAGAAATAAACCCAGTCCCAAAGTTGACTCATCAGAAAAGAAAAAAAACCCCATGACAGAGAAGGATCCAATAAAACAAAATATTTTAAGAAACTTCAGTTTATTTCCTACGTAATCAGCAATTCCGGAAAGTAGTGGGGAAATAAGCGCCACAATAAGAAATGAAATTGAAAGTGTATAATCGTACAGCACAGTAGGGTTCCACTGAATTCCCAAAAATAGTATTTCACCATTTTTTTCAGCAAATGAATTTGTCAAAGTTGAATAATAAATCGGAAAAATTGCAGTACTTATTACCAAAGGATAAACTGAATTAGCCCAGTCATAAAATGCCCAGGCATTAATCAATCTTGAATTTCCTTTCTTATAAATTTTCATACACTATTGTATTTCATAATTTTATTCTTTAACTATCTGATTTATGCTAGTCAATATATTTTTTTGATTCAACTACAGCTTTTGGTGCCATCAATTTAAGATTTTTTATTCTTTTTTCACTAGAGGGATGTGTACTAAAAAATTCTGGAATAGTTTTTTTACCTTTAGAATTTAACTTCATTCGCTCCCAAAATTTTGAGGCCTCATATGGATCATATCCAGCTATAGCCATCAAGTTTATTCCGATCTCGTCAGCCTCTGTTTCATGTGATCTGCTAAAAGGAAGAATTGCACCATAATTGGAGCCAATTGCGTAAGCTATATTGAATATTGCTCGATCCTTTTCGTCTTTTATACTTAAATTACCAGCAATTGATCCTAAAAACTGAAGTAGTCCAGCACTCATACGTTGTTGTCCATGATTAGCTAAAGCATGAGCAATTTCATGACTCATAACGGTTGCAATTCCAGTTTCATTTTGTGTAATTGGTAAAATTCCTGTAAAAAAAACAATTTTTCCACCAGGCATACACCAAGCATTAACCAAATCCTTTTGGACAAGTGTGTACTCCCAGTTGTAATCGTTGAGATAATCATTGTATTGATTAGCATTTAGCCATAACTCAGCCGCTTCAGTTAGCTTCTTGCCCACTCTAATTATTCTTTCTGAGTCTAAAGTACCAGAAACAACCTTATTTTCAGATAAGAATTTATCGTATTCCTGGTTAGACAATGGAAGAATACTAGAATTAGGAATTAAAGCTATAGTTTTTTTTCCCGTGAAAGGATTTACAGAGCAAGATTCAAAAACAAAGGTTAATGCTAATAACAACCCTAGTCTTGCAGAATTAAAAAGATATTTAAAATCAACTTTCAAAACTAAATTTACATGATATCACAAAGTTTTGTGAAATTTTCGAAGTAAAGTTTAAAAATAAGTAATTTTAAGCTTTCACAAAAAAGATGAAAAAATTTATTTTAATATTTTACTTGATCGTTAATTTTTGCGGATGTCAAAATACTACTACAAAACAGATCGACTTTAATAAAACTTCACAAGAGATGTCTAAAAAAACCAAAATTAAAAAAATCATCAAAACTGAAACAGAATGGAAAGTTTTGCTCAACGAGGATGAGTACAGAATTCTTCGCGAAAAAGGAACTGAGGCCCCACATACTGGTATATATAACCTACATTTTGAAAATGGTACATACAATTGTGCGGGATGTAACTCAGCACTTTTCGAAAGTAGTGCCAAATTTGATAGTAATTGTGGCTGGCCAAGCTTTGACAAATCAATAGATGGTAAAATAAGCTATTCCATAGATAAAAGCTTTGGAATGCTAAGAACTGAAATTATTTGTAGCTCATGCGATGGTCATCTTGGTCATATCTTTAATGATGGACCTACACAAACAGGAATGCGCTATTGTGTAAATTCATTAAGTCTTGATTTTAAAAAAGAAAAAAATTAATTGATATTGGTATCAATAAAACTTCTTCGTTAATATCCATAGGTTTTGTAAATTTGCAATAAATTAAAAAACAAAATTTATTAGGTATGTCAAAATACGATGTAATTGTCTTAGGAAGCGGTCCAGGTGGGTATGTAACTGCCATCAGAGCTTCTCAACTTGGATTTAAAACAGCAGTAATCGAAAAAGAAAGTTTAGGAGGAGTTTGCCTCAATTGGGGTTGCATACCTACTAAAGCACTTCTTAAATCAGCTCAGGTGTTCGAATACATAAAACATGCTGAAGACTATGGTTTGAAAATTGATTCATATGATAAAAACTTTAATGCCGTAGTTAACAGAAGTAGAAATGTTGCAGAAGGAATGAGTAAAGGAGTAAAGTTTCTAATGAAAAAAAATAAAATAGACGTTATTAACGGATATGGAAAGCTTAAATCTGGAAAAAAAGTTGATGTAGATGGATCAGAATACAGCGCTGAACATATTATTATAGCCACTGGTGCACGATCAAGAGAATTACCTTCAATTCCGCAAGACGGTATAAAAATCATTGGATATAGAAAAGCAATGACATTGGATAAGCAACCAAAAAAAATAATAATTGTTGGTTCAGGTGCTATTGGATCTGAATTCGCATATTTTTACAACTCCATGGGAACCGAGGTTACTTTGGTAGAATACATGCCTAGAATAATCCCGCTTGAAGACGAAGAAGTTTCTAAGCAATTAGAAAGATCCTTCAAGAAGTCAGGTATGAAAATACTAACTTCAACTGAAGTTATCGGGGTAGACACATCAGGTGAACATGTCGAAGCAAAGATTAAAACTAAAAAAGGAGAGGAATCAATACAAGCTGACATAATTTTATCTGCAGTAGGAATTAAAACAAATATTGAAAATATCGGCCTTGAAGATGTTGGAATATCAACAGATAAAGATAAAATATTAGTTAATGAATTTTATGAGACAAATATCCCAGGTTATTATGCAATTGGTGATATTACTCATGGCCCAGCATTAGCACACGTTGCTTCGGCGGAAGGAATTTTATGTGTTGAAAAAATTGCAGGCCACAAAATTGAACCATTAGATTACGAAAATATCCCAGGTTGTACCTACTGCAATCCCGAAGTTGCCAGTGTCGGAATGACAGAGGCACAAGCTAAGGAAAAAGGGTTTGAAGTGAAAATTGGAAAATTCCCCTTTTCAGCATCTGGAAAAGCTAGTGCCGGAGGAAATACTGAAGGTTTCGTTAAAGTAATTTTTGATGCAAAATATGGAGAATGGTTGGGATGTCACATGATTGGTACTGGAGTGACTGATATGATTGCAGAAGCTGTTTTGGGTCGAAAACTTGAAACTACAGGACACGAAGTTTTAAAAGCTGTACACCCTCACCCAACTATGAGTGAAGCAGTAATGGAAGCAGTTGCTGATGCCTACGATGAAGTTATTCATATTTAGAAGTAAAAATAAAGTGGCCCTCGGCTAATTTTCTTACAAAAAGCTCTGCAGAGCTAAATTATAGCTTTTAAGGCCGAATCCTAACACCACACCCCTAGCATTTGGTGAAATAAACGATTGGTGACGAAACTCTTCCCTACTATAAGTATTTGAAATATGAACCTCAATTACTGGAGTTGTAATCCCCTTGACTGCATCTCCTATTCCAACAGATGTGTGTGTATACGCTGCAGCATTTAATATTATACCATCATACGAAAAACCAACTTCGTGTATTTTATCGATTAACTCACCCTCAATATTAGTTTGATAGTATTCTAAATCAAGGGAAGTAAATTTGTCCCTTAAACTTTTAAAATAATCATCAAATGATTCAGTACCGTAAATTTCTGGCTCTCGCTTACCTAAAAGATTTAGATTAGGGCCATTTATGATGATAATTTTTTTCACTTTGTAAAAATACAAAAGTTATAACATAAAAAAAGGGAAGCTTAAAGCTTCCCTTTGTTTTTTACTATCAACTTATTCAAATTAGAATGTGTAAACAGCAGCTAAATTAAATGAAGTTAAACCTTCTGTAGCAGCACCGTCAGCATCTAAGAATAAATCTTCGCTAGCTGAATCTAATCTTAATTCTGGAATGATAGTTAAATCACCAACAGAATAATTAGCTGTTAAAGTAGGAGTAAATACTGATGTGTCATTCGCATCATCAAACATGATGTACTCAAGACGCATACCCCAAGACATGTTGTCTGAAGACTTGATTCTTGGGTAAGCAGAGATAGAAGTAAATCCATCACCAACAACTTGATAAGAAGCTGGATTTTCTCCGTAATCAGCAATATGAGCATTTAACCACATATCGAAACTGTCAGAAAAACTGAAACCAGTTTTAAAATCTATGTATGAAGTTTCTTGGCTACTTGCGAAAGAAACGCCTGTTTTTCCTTTAGAAACGCCAGCAGCGATTGAATAATCACCTGTATCGTTACCAACAGTTATATTAACAGGGTTCATAACACCTACACCAAAATTGAAATCGTTTCCAAGATCAAATTGAGCAACTAAACCATTAAAGTTTCTAGCTGAGTAAGTGTACATGTGAGACATACTGTAATGAAAATTATTAGCAGCAGATAGTCTTTCATAACCCATCCATGAGTTAAAACGACCCATCATAAGCATAGCCTTTTCAGAAACATTCCAATACATGTAAGCTTCGTTTACAACACCAACATCACCTGTCCATGCATCTGCTCTAGGTCCGTAAGCAAAATCTGCTACAAACCCAACTTTTTCTCCTTCATAAGAAAAATTTACATTTGCCATACCAAAGGAAAAACCTGAATCATTATTGAAAATACTAAGGTCACCAGCATTACCAGTGAAATTGTTAGCACCATCATTAACCGAAGTCAAGTTAGTTCTAAAGTAAGCATCAATCGAACCAGTTACATTGAACTTTGGTTCTTCATCTTGACCAAAGGTAAAACCTACAAGGGCAAGAGACATTATAGTAATTAATTTTTTCATAATTAACGTTTTGTTTATGATTAATGACGCAAAATTAGATAAAAAATATTATCAAATCCTAAAAAAAATGCTTTTTTTTTACTTTAATCGTAGAAATCGTACACTTTGTGGATATTTTAAGAAGTAGATATTAAAATTTAATTTTAACAAATTATTGGGTATTTTTACACAAAATCGTCAAAATTTAGCACTTTACAGATAATTAAGCCAATGCATAATTAAAATCTTTTAGAGATTATTATATAAATAATATTATGCTAAATCTCAAAATAATCAATAATTTTGATCCAAATTAATAAAAATGAGATCTTCCTTAAACCTTCTATCAATAATACTAATTTCGAGTTTTGTATTTGCACAAAACGAAGTTAATGTAGAGCAATATGGAAACACCATAACATCAAATGAGCTTAAAGAACACCTATATATATATGCGTCTGATAAATTTCAAGGCCGAGAAGCTGGAACAAAAGGGGAAACTATAGCAATAAACTATCTAAAAGATGAATATAAAAAAATAGGAATTAAGGGTGGAATGAAAAACGGAAATTATTTTATGCCCTTTAAGACTTATGTAAGCAGAGAACAAAAATACATTTATGCTAATAATGTACTTGCCTATATTGAAGGTGAAACTATTCCACATGAACTTATTATAATAACTTCCCATTTAGACCATATAGGAGTTGAAAAAAATGGTTTTGTAAATAATGGAGCTGATGATGACGGATCAGGTACTACAGCAATGCTAGAGATAGCTGAAGCATTTCAGTTTGCAATTAAGAGAGGCATAAGACCAAAAAGATCTATTTTATTCCTTCACGTATCAGCGGAGGAAAAAGGACTTTTGGGTTCTGAATATTACTCAAAAAACCCTGTCTATCCATTAAATAATACAATTGCTAATTTAAATATTGACATGATAGGAAGAATTGATGAAATTCACAAAAAAAACCCTGAATATATTTATATCATAGGTTCGGATAAATTATCCCAGGATCTTCACAATATAAATGAAAACATGAATGAAAAATATGTTAATTTATCTCTTGATTACAGATACAATGATCCCACTACTCTTGTCTATGAATTTGGGCGCTGGGTAGAAAACAATTATTATTACAGATCTGACCATTTACACTTTGTCAATAATAATATACCTGCTATATTTTACTTTAATGGAACACACGAAGATTATCATAAACCAAGCGATACTCCTGACAAAATCAAATATAAACTACTAGAACAAAGAACAAAACTAATATTTTATACAGCTTGGGAATTAGCAAATAGAGTAAATAGAATAAGATTAAATTGATTAGAAAAAATAAATTTTCTAAGTAATTGAGTTTTTTAAATTCAATAAATGAGGCTTAAGAAATTATAATGCATTCCATTGACGAATTTTTAATTCAGATCTACCACAATCTGTTGCTAAAACTTCTAGTTTAAAATCAGTTATAGTACTGATACATACATAACCGTTCTCTGCTACTGAAAGGAACATATACAAAGTTTTTCCATCAAAATCTTTAATTTTTTTCTTCATTAGGGTCTGGTTAACATCACTACACCTTTTTTGCATGAATGCCTCTGCTTGTTTAAAAGTTATTTTGTTTAAACTTGTTTTAGGTTTATTGACTTTACTTGAGCTAACGCTACTACTCTCATTTAATTTAATCCTGTAGCAAAAGCTCGAATAAATCCAGCCTCCAATTTCATCAATATAATACCATTTACTTTCGTTCTCATCAACATCATATCTAAATACGACAACTTCGCTGACAGATCCATCTTTATTGATAATGTCAGCTGAATAATATAAATCATCAATTAATTTAACATTGGATAATTTAAAACCTGGCGATTTGCGAATCATTTCACCAGTTTTCAAATCTTTCAATTTAATCTTTTTATTTAATAAGTAAACAGGCTCTCCATCTGAATATTCATTTGTTACTGTGTATTCTTCACCCCCTGAAACGCGATCAATTATTTTTCCATCTACTGGCTTTTTTCTTACATTAATATTTTTCTTGTCACTTAAAATACCCACAGCAAAATTTTGAAAAACATTAATTGAAGTATCTGCCTTCTTTTTAACTTTTTTACTTGATTTTCTTTTACTAGCTGTTTCATCAGTACAGCAAATAATTAATAAAAGAGTTAGTAAAATTAATTTTTTCATTAAGTTGATTTTAATTGTAAAATTTAAAAGCCTCAATTTAATAAGAAGCTTATTTTGGGTGGAAGATCGGTCTCGAACCGACGACCTCCTGAACCACAATCAGGCGCTCTAACCAACTGAGCTACAACCACCATTTAAGCAATAAGTTTGTAAATTTAGAGTAAATATGATTCTCTACAAATATTTTCTATTAATTATTTAAGATCAAAAATTGATTTAACTAATATAGGGCGAAAACTTATGAATCCTTCGGCATAATCAGTAAATGAAGTTCTTCCCAAATCAGCAGCTCTATATTTTACGCTATTAATAAAGTTTTGACTAGAAATAGGTGTCTCTGGTTCCGTGCTTAACGGATCATAAAACTGAGATTTATAAATATTTACAGCTTTTAACTTCTGATCTATTACAGAGCTAATATCAACGACAAAACTTGGATTTAACGATTTCCATTGAATATAACTAAATATAGAATATGGACGCCATGGTGACTGATTAACACCATTTAAATCTTCTGTTCGTATCTTGGCCAAACCACTGAGATAACATGCTTCGCGAACAAGAGTGTTTGATTTAGAGTGATCGGGATGCCGATCGTCCGGAGCATTACATAAAATAATATCAGGCTGATAAAGTCTTATTTTCTTAATTAACTTAAGTAAATTTTCTTTGGTATTAGAAATAAAACCATCAGGAAATTTTAAATTTTCTCTAAAACTTGCCCCTAAAATTCTTGCTGCCTTAGTTGATTCATTATCTCTTATTTTAGAATTTCCACGAGTTCCAAGTTCCCCCTCTGTTAAATCTACAAAACCTACAGTTTTCCCATTTTGTGTGGATTTGTAAATTGTTCCGCCACAGCCTAACTCAATATCATCCGGATGAGCTCCAAAAGCTAATATATCTACTTTCATTGCTTGATTTTACTAGAAATTAATGCTTGTTCAATATCATGTATTAAATCTTTTTTTGACTCAATCCCGACTGAAAATCGTATCAAATTATCGAAAATCCCTTGAGATTTTCTATCATCTTCTGAAATTAGAGCATGTGATGTTTTTACAGGTAAAGTCATAGTGCTTTCTAGCCCAGCTAAACTCATTGATGGTTTAATCAAAGTTAGCGAATTTAAGAAAACGAATACATCATATTTCTCAGAAAGAATAAACGATATCATTGCTCCAAAACCATCCATTTGGATTTTTGCAAGTTTATAATTAGGATGGGACTTCAAACCAGGGTAATATACTTTCTTAATTTCAACGCGTCTATTCAAAAACCTCGCCAATTTAAAAGCGTTTTTTTGTTGCTTTTTAACTCTAATCCCCAAAGTTTTCATACTACGCTCCAGCATCCAAGCAGTAAAATCACCAAGGCTCCCACCAAAATCTTTAGCAAAATCGCGAATACGATCTATTATTTCTTTTGATGAAATTACAGCACCAGCAGTAATATCACTATGGCCCCCGAAATATTTTGTAGCTGAGTGTATTACAATATCAACTCCTAAAGTAAGAGGTCGCTGTATTATTGGTGTTGCAAAAGTATTGTCAATCGCAGTTAAGATTTTTTTTGATCTAGCTAATTGGGAAATAGCAAATATGTCAACTATTTTTAAGAGTGGGTTTGAAGGAGTTTCTATGTAAATTAATTTGGTATTTGCTTTTATGCAACTTTTAAATGATTCAACAGATAAATCTTTGGTAAAGCTAAATTCGATACCATAATTATTCAAATGAGACTCAATAAAATTTCTAGTTCCACCATAAATATCATTTTGAATTACCAGATGATCTCCAGACTTTAAGATCATAAATATCACATTGCTTATCGCAGCCATTCCCGAAGAAAAAATAATTCCATCTTCTCCCATTTCTAATTTTGCAATTTTTTTTGATAAAAATTCCTGATTTGGCGTATTGAAGTAACGCGGATATCTCTTGATCTCTTTTTCAAGAAAACCATAAGACGTAGACAGATAAATCGGAGATACAGTACCATTGTATTTCACATCATCTATACCGCCAGTGTGGGTGCAAATTGTGTTTATACCTTTACTACGACTACTCATTTCTTAGATATCAAAACTATTTGTTGTCTAGATCGTTGAACTGTTTTATAAGCACAAAAGCCCATACGGCAACACATACGGAAACAAAGATTGAAAAATAAGTTACTATATCGTTAGCGGCCAAGTCGAAAAAGTTTAAAAAATATCATTAGACCTACTAACATCGGTGCCCAAATTCCAACAAAGATTCCGTGAAGTTTATCACCACTAAAAAACAAATATTCCGAGACAATTATAATCAACACACAAAGCATAAGCAAGAGTGCGTTGGTAATTCCTAGTAATTTAATAAATTTCATTGAAGCATTATTTTGAATTCGAAAATAAAAAAAAAGTAGATATTACTATAATAAATTTCAGAAAATATGATCCAAAATTTTTAATTAAGCCTTCAGTTAGAAAACAACTTAATGTGGTTTTGCATAAAACCTTCGATATTTTTTATTGGCCCAAAAACTTAATATAGCAACAACAATAAGAGTAGTTATAATGTAATTGATGCTTATTTCTTGGTCATCTTTTGCATACGAATGTAAGCCCGCGAGATAAAAATTAACGCCAAAATAAGTCATTAGAATACTCCCGAATGATAGTATTGAAGCTATATTAAAAGTTAAGCGACTTCTCAATCCTGGAACTAGCCGCATGTGAATTACAAAAGCATAAACCATAATACTTATTAGGGCCCATGTTTCTTTTGGATCCCAGCCCCAATATCTTCCCCAACTCTCATTAGCCCACATTCCACCTAAAAAGTTTCCTATAGTAAGCATCACTAATCCAACTGTTAACGCCATTTCATTGATGATAGTTAGTTCATTGACGTTTAACTTTATTTTTTCCTTATTTGTTTTATTTGTTATAATTATTAAAAATAAAACAATAAAACCCAGGATCATGCCCAATGCGAATGGACCATAACTTCCAACAATTACAGCAACATGTATCATTAACCAGTAACTATTCAAAACAGGCTGCAAATTTCCTATTGAAGGATCCATCCAATTCCAATGGGCAATCATCAAAATCATCGCGGTTATAAAAGTTGTTGAGGAAAAAGTCAGGTCGCTTTTATACCCAAGTAAAATTCCAAAAGCCATCGTAGCCCAAGCTACATAAATCATTGATTCGTATGCATCACTCCATGGTGCGTGACCAGAAATATACCACCTAGTAATCAGCCCCAAAGTGTGTAATGCAAAACAGAAATAGATTAGTATTTTAAATACTTTTATTGAATAATTTAAAATTCTACTTTTATCTCTTAAAATTTGAAAAATTAGAAGTATGAACATTATAGTGCTTGTGTACATATACCAACTAAACAATTTCCTAAAAACATCATATTTGTTATATTTGATTTCTGCATCAATTTTATCATCTGTAAGCATCGCGTTACCACCATACTTAACTTGAGAATTTTTGATTGCATCAATTAACTTTTCACTCTTTGAAAAGTCACCATTTTTCAATTTATCTTTTTGTAATGTCCCCAAATATGCTAATAAACCTGTACGAATAAAATTTGAATACAAAGAATCTTCTATGATTAAGTCTTTCTGTGTAAATTCACGGGGCGACACCCATTTGTTGTTTTCATCTTGCGGGACAGGAAATAATCTTAAGGCATCACCCTCAAGGACATTTAAGAGAAGTATAGAGCGTTGATGAGCCTCCTTGAATTCCTTCTGTATAGCGGTTGGAACTTGAGCATTGTATGCGTCATACATGAATGGATCAAGCTTTTGGTTAAGTTCTGTGTCAAAAAAATCAATTAATGCAGCATATTTTTGATCTTTTGGTATACCAATCAATTTTCTTATGGTATCTGCTTTTTTAGGCTTCAGATAAATAATTGGCATATTCCACCAAAGATATGGGCTCTCAATCATAGATAAAAAAACTTGATCCGCATCATATTCGTTGTATACATCTTTTTTGGATAACTTTCTTAAAAGTTCAGAGGCATAGGTGTTGACAGGCTTCATTCTACCGTCGGAGTCTTGAATAACTAGTCTTCCAAAAAGATCAGCGGGTTTTTTTGGAGTGATATTGGCATCTAAAATAGAATCTAATTGAGTTTGTTTAAAAGGCTGTAAATTATGCCGGGAATTATGATGTAATTGAGCATTAGAGGTTAATGTAAAAAAGATAACTGCAATACTTAATTGACCTTTTTTAATTTTAATTTTACTTAATTGTTTTCTTAAAAACTCCATTCTTGCACCCTTACTTATTAATATAGCTAACAAGCCAAAATACAAAAGATAATACCCGAGATATGTAAACCATGTTCCCCAATAATCATGATTGACAGAGAGGATAGTACCTTTTTCGTCTGGATCAAATGATGACTGAAAAAAACGATAGCCTTTGTGATTTAATATATTGTTCATGTAGATATTAAAATCAAATTCACCATCGTTGTCATCAATAACGGTAACTTTACTTTCAAATGAAGAATAGGAGTCATTCGTCCCAGGGTAACGTTCAGCTACAAAATCATTTAGTTTGATATCAAATGGAAGTTCAAGAACTTTAGATCCATACTTTATCAACAATTCAAGGTCACCCACTACGACTTTTTTGAATGGATTATTTGTTCCAGGCCCACCCAACAGTTTTACAATCTCTGCATTATTATTCACAGTGACTCTCAAGGCTATGCCGTCCTCAAAACTTTTTAAAGTCTCAGGCCTTTTAACCACATCAAAAACACCCTTGATTACAGGTTTGGGAAAAACAACTACCTGATTTCCAATGATGTATCTTGATCTCAAAGATAATGGCTGAATGCTATCTTTTAAAATAACGCCTTGTTCTTTTGTCGACATTACCATGTACTCTCCATTGAACGGAGACTCAATAGAAATAGTATTATCTTTTTCATCAAATGTAAGGTTAATAGCACCAGCTGTAGGCTTATTAAGAGCATATAAAACGTTATGAATATTAGAAACCTCTCCCAATTTCAGAAAATGATTGTGGGATCCATCATTATTAGCTTCAACGAGTTTTAGATAGTATTCTCCTTTATCGTTTGGTACGATATCTTCTTCAGCTCCTCTGATAAAGTCGATTAGTTCTATAGAAATTGGTGTATCGCCGTATTTGGTTTTTAAATTGTATTGATTTTTTAATCTCGAAGAAAAATCCACCTCTTCATTTTCAATGACTAACCTTTGTATTTGACCATTAATTTCATAATCACCATCAATGAAAAAAGTTAAATATGTTTTTTGCGATAAAAATGTATTTTCAGTTGAGCCTTCTCGTATTGACATAACTCCTTCAAAACCATGGTATCTAGTGATAAAAGCACCGAGAAGAATCGATATAAAAGATAAATGTAAGGTCAACGTAGCCCATTTTTCTTTTCTGAGCAATCGAAAACGGAAAATATTTCCAATAAAATTTACTAGAAAAAATCCCATTATAGCCTCAAACCACCAAGCGTTATAAACTAGATTTCTTGAGAACGGTGTCGGAGATGTTTCTTGTCCTTGGTCCATGAAAGTTCCTACAGCCATCGCAACAGCAAACAGGACAAAAAGGGAAGCGGTTAAGCGAGTAGAAAATAGGAAATTCGAAATCTTTTTTAACATAGAAAAAATCAATTCAAATGGATTGCAAATTTAACTACTTTTTATAAAATTAATTTTAATTTATGTAGTTTTTAACACTAATTTTAATAAAAAAAATATTGATTTTCAAAACAATGTATATTACACTAAATTTGTTAAATGATTTCAATCGTAGTTCTTGGGGCTGGTAATATTGGTGTTAACTTGTGCCATGCTATAAATTCATCAAAAAATTTAAAATTAGTTCAATGGTACAATAGGTCTCCAATTAAACCCGATTATATTTTAAAAAAAGTTTCCACAACAAATGATATTTCAAAGCTTGTTAATGCAGATTTATACATTATAGCTGTCTCAGACAAGGCAATCAAAACAATCTCTAACTCAATCAAATTTTCTAACCGATTAGTAGTACATACTTCTGGATGCTTGTCAATGCATGAATTAAATAAAAAAAATAGACCTGGAGTCTTATATCCACTTCAAACAATTTCCAAGGAAAACTTGATAGATTTTGTAAAGGTACCAATGTGCATAGAAGCAGGTTTTGATCTTGACAAAAAGAAATTAAAAAAAGTTGCATATGAACTTTTAAGCCCAACTTTTTTTGTTGACTGTGAACAAAGAAAAAAATTACATTTGAGCGCTGTGTTCATAAATAATTTTTCTAATCAAATGTTCAGGATTGCACATGAGCTAAGTGATAAAAAAAACCTGAACTTCGAGATACTAAAACCCCTAATTTTGGAAACTGCAATTAAAGTACAAAAAATGACTCCATATAATGCTCAGACAGGTCCTGCGGTAAGAGGAGATAAGAAAACGATAAAAAAGCACTTAAACCTACTCTCTGATCAACCAGAACTAAAAAAAATTTATGAGATTATAACAAATTCAATACAAAACACACATGATAAAAGATAACTATAAAAAAATTTTAAAGAACATAAACACACTAATCTTTGATGTTGATGGCGTATTAACCAATGGTGATGTACTGGTTACAACAAATGGAGAAATATTAAGAAACATGAATACCAAAGACGGTTTTGCTCTTAAAACTGCTATTAATTCAGGTCTTAATGTTTGTATTATTTCTGGTGGAAACAATTTAGGTGTAAAAAAAAGATTAAAAGATTTAGGAATAGAAAATATTATTTTGGGAACTCTTAATAAGTTGAAAGATCTAAACAAATTAATCACCAAACTAAAAATAAAAAAGGAAAATGTAATGTACATGGGAGATGATATACCAGATTTAAATGCTATGATGTCAGTTGGTTTGGCTTGTTGCCCAAATGATGCAGTCAATGAAGTAAGAAAAATTGCTGATTATGTCTCTCATCTTAAGGGAGGAGATGGAGCGGTAAGAGATATAATCGAACAAATACTTAAAATTCAAGGTCACTGGGAATTTTAACTTTTGTAAATTATTTGGATGCTTTTAAAAAAACATTTAGAATCTAAAAAATTAATTCTTGGTTCAAGCTCCATAAGAAGAAAAGAATTACTTAAATCCCTGGATATACCATTTGTTATAAAATCCAAGAATTTTGATGAAACCTACCCAAATAAGTTAAAAAAGGAAGAAATTACAGATTTTATAAGCAAAAAAAAAGCTAAGCTTTATCTTGGTAAACTTAAATCAAATGAAATATTGCTTACTGCAGATACTATTGTTTGGTTTAAAAAAAATGCAATCGGTAAACCTAAATCAATTAAAAATTGTAAAGAGATATTGCTGAATTTAAGTAATAGTACACATGAAGTGGTAACCTCAATTTGTTTGACCTCGATAAAAAAACAAATTATTGTAAATGCATGTACAAAAGTGTCATTTAGAAAACTACATAAGAATGAAATCAATAATTATGTGAAGAAATTTAAACCACTTGATAAAGCAGGGGGATATGGAGTTCAGGACTGGATCGGTAAAGTTGCAGTAAAAAAAATTGAGGGATCTTACCTTAACGTAATGGGACTTCCATTACATCTACTTTACGAAAATCTATTGAAATTTTGAAAAAAATTCATATGCCCTCTTTTCATTGTAATATACACCTCCGTAAAGTACAAATCCAACGTGACCACCAAATTTTGGCATTTCTAAGTTAATATATGAACTTTTTTTTGCCACGTTAACCGGATAACATGTCGGAGATAAAAAAGAATCATTCAAAGCATTTAAAATTAAAACAGGAGTCCTAATTAAATTTAAAAATGGTAAGCTACTTGATTTATTGTAATAATCAATCGCATCAAGAAACCCATTAGCAATTGATGTGTATTTATTATCCATGGATTTTAAAGTCCATATAGACCAAAGCGTCTTTCTTGATAATTTGTTCGGAAATTGGCGACGTTTTCGATTCAATTTCTTCTTCAGCCCAACCATAAAATAAATATGATATAATAAATTCTTAAATTGGTGCAAAGATTTTGCTGATCCAGCCAAATCAATAGGTACTGACAAAGCCATGGCCGCTTTTATAAAAGATGGAATATTAGAATTTTGACCCAAGTATTTTAAAACTATGTTAGCTCCTAAACTCACCCCTTTGAGATAGATTGATTTGTAATTAAAATTAGTTATTACATGGTTAATAACGTCCTCTAAATCTTTTGTTTGACCAGAGTGGAAACTGTGAAATTTCAAATTATTATCTCCACTACAACCTCTAAAATTAACACAAATCGCATCAAAATCGTTGAGGTTTAAATATCTAGCAATTCCACAGACATAAGACCGTTGTCCGTGTCCTTCCATTCCGTGGAGTATGATTACTAATTTTTTTGTTTTATTTTTTGAATAACTCCAATCCAAGTCTAAAAAATCTCCATCTGAAGTATTAATTCGCTCTCGTTTTTGGTAAATTTTTACCCGCCTTAATAGGCCAGAAAAAATTGTTGAAATAAAACCACTTCTAAAATAAAAAGAAGGCTTGAAAGAACTCTCTATGACTGGCATTACTTAAAACTTATTTTACAAATTGTTTTTGTGGATTTATTAGATATGTATCTAGAATCTTGTCGATGACCTATAACCCAAATAATCTTTGAATTAGAACATAGTAAAAGAGTTTTTGATTTTTCAAGTAAATTAAATTTTAAATCTTTGAAAAATTTGCTGAGTTTTTTTTTCCCATTTAATCCATTAGGGTAAAAATAATCTCCCTTAGTCCAAGTCCTAACCTCAAGAGGAAATTCTAATTTGTCATAATCAACATAAATTGAGTTTTTTTTACAATCACTAATTCTTGCAACCTTTTGAATCAATATTTTGTTTCCTAAGTCAGTCAAATTCACCCTACTATCATCTTTAAAAATTTTTTTTGTTTTGAAATGAGTATGGCTAATTGAAACTAGTATTAAAACATCACGATCTTTGATCAACCTATGGCTGTTGGAAAAAATTTGTTTACCAGATTGAGCCTTTAATATCTTTAAAATTTCATTGAAATCACTAAATCCATAATTGCAAAATAGTAAGTACAAATAAGTCTCGATTGGATCGAGTTTTTTTAATTCATTTATATCATAATGTTTTTCATCAGAATTTGAAAAAATTATAATATTATTTTGGATTTTTAAAATATGATTTTTTAGCAACAATGAAATGCTTGTCAAGTTTTCTTGAGAGGATTTAAGCATACTTAAAATATTTGGAAAAACTCTTTTCAGAGCAGGAGAAATTTCTTTTCTAACGTGATTGCGCTGGTACTTTAGGCTAGTGTTGCTTTTATCCTCTCGCCACTTAATATTTAATTTATTAGCATAAGTGATTATTTGCTGTTTAGAAAAATTTAACAAAGGACGCACCAGGTGTGTAGAATATTTAGGAATTCCGATAAGGCCATGCAATCCAGCTCCCCTACTTAAATTTATAAAAAAGGTTTCCAAATTATCATCTGCATGATGAGCTGTTAAGATGTAATCGTAACCATTATTTTCAGACAAATAGCTAAACCAATCATAACGTAATTTACGTGCTGCCATTTGAATTGACTGCTTAGTTGATTTGGCATAAGGTTTAGTTTCAAAGCGTTTTGAATAGAATTTTACATCGTTATCAAAAGCAAAACTCTTTACAAAGGCCTCATCATCATCACTTTCCTCGCCTCTCAAGCAAAAATTACAGTGTGCTAATGAAATATTTAAATTCAAACTCAAACAAAGATTGGAAAGAACCATGCTGTCCACTCCTGCTGATACAGCTACCAATAGTTTTTTTTCGAATAAAAATGGGAAATTCTTATCAATATTATCTTTAAAATCTTGTAACATTTTTCAAAAATATAAAATTAATTTTCCAAAACGCTACGCATAGCTTCAGCCTTTACTAGACACTCTTCATATTCCTTTATTGGATCACTATCGATAGTTATTGCACTTCCTACTGAAAATGAAACATAAGAGTTCTGAGCGTTATATAAAATACTTCTTATAACAACATTAAAATCAAAATTGTTATCAGGTGAAAAATAACCTACAGCACCTGAATACAAACCCCTTTTTGTTTTCTCTAACCTTTCAATTATTTTCATTGCTGAAATTTTTGGAGCACCGGTCATACTTCCCATGGGAAAAGATTTAGTAATAACTTCAAGTGCTGATACTTCTGCTCGTTTTACAGCCTTAACTGTAGATATCAAATGATGAACCTGCTCAAAAGAATAGGTCTGATATAACTCCTCAACCTCAACACTTCCTTTTGTTGCTATTCTGGATAAATCATTTCTCACCAAATCTACAATCATCACATTTTCACTACGTTCTTTAGGACTGTTAAATAGTTCTTCTCTTAGTTTTTTATCTTCAGCAATATTTGAGGATCTTCTTGCAGTACCTTTTATTGGCTGTGAAACTATCAAATCGCCTTGCTTTTTCAAATAGCGTTCTGGAGAAGCTGACAGCAAGTATAAAAAATCATTTTTGAAATAAACAGAAAATGGAGGTTTTGATATGGATTGTAGATCTAAAAAACTTTTTAAAGGATCAATATTTCCGTACGAAAAGAATTCTTTACAAAAGTTTACTTCATATATATCACCTCTTTGAATATGATCCTTTAATTGTTTTACTTTACTTATATACTCAGTTTTATTTATCCGTTCATTAATTGTTAGTTTTGGTGAATAATTTTTAGAATTATTAAAGATTGATGTTTTTTTTATATTTTCTAAATCTTCTTTAATTAAATTATCAAAACCCTCAACATAACTTACGATCAAATTATTGTTATTGAACATAAATATTTTTTTCGGATGAAAAAAATATAAATCTGGAAAATTTACTGCGTCAAAATTATTGGATTGTAAGTTTTCTAAATCATTTTTTAAATCATAAGCTAAATAACCAAAAATCCAATCTGAAACAGAGTTTCTGTAGTCTTTCAAGCTAGAAAAAGCTGATTTGTAATCTGTTTTAATGTAACTTAAAGCATCGACTGCTAAAACAGCATCAAATTCACTGTAATTTTCTCTGTGATGGTTAGAGTCAAGCCAAACCAACTCATCACAAGATTGAGCCCAATTTAAAAGTTGGCTCTTAAATAAAGAAATATTGTCAAATTTTATCTTTTTTATAACTCTCAAACAAACTTTTTTAAATAATAAAAATTATATTTTCAAAATAAATTTCAGTAACGTTGTAGGAAATTCAATCCTAAAGAAACGTGTTATAAAGTATTTTTATGTATACTTAAAATTGATTAATAGCTGGGCACAACAAAAACTTTAAACATAAACTCCAATAAAAGTGTCAACAACTAAATTAAAATATGATTTTGTTAAAAATCAATTTATGTAAAAATAGTTTTCAACAAAATCTAATTTTTCTAACTTAAAATGCTTTTTTGTTTTTAAATCATATACTTTTGCTATTTGTTACAAGGCTTTAAAATGAAGAAACGTACTAATCGTATTGAAGATTTAAAATATTTTGGTGAATTTGGAGGTGTAAATCCTTCAATTTCTGACTCTTCGACATACACATTTCTCTCTGCAAAAAAAATGTTTGATACTTTTGAAGGAAATAGCGAAGGTTGCTATTTATACTCCAGACATAGTTCACCGTCAAATTTATACCTTGGAGAAGCCCTTGCCACTTTAGAATCAACTGAAGCTTCAAATGTATTCGGTTCTGGAATGGCCGCCATCACAGCGGTAGTCATGCAACTATGTAAGGCTAATGATCATATTATTTCAAGCAGAACAGTCTATGGGGGAACCTATGCATTTCTTGAAAATTTTGCTACCAAATTTAATGTCAAATCATCTTTTGTAGATATTACTAATATTGAGCTTATTGAAAAATCAATAAAAAAAAATACAAAAATTCTATACTGTGAATCTGTAAGTAACCCACTTCTTGAAGTTGCCAATATAAAAAAACTTTCAAAAATTGCTAAAAAATACAATTTAAAACTTGTTGTTGACAACACATTTTCACCCCTTTCAATCTCGCCTGCAACTCTTGGTGCCGATATAGTCATTCATAGCCTAACAAAATTTATCAATGGAGCTTCTGATGGTGTAGGTGGTGTTGTATGTGGAACTCAACAATTTATTGATGATTTACGAAATGTGAACAATGGAGCTGCAATGCTTTTCGGGGCAACCTTAGATAGTTTAAGATCAGCCTCAATTTTAAAAAACCTTAGAACTTTAAATGTAAGAGTTAAACAACATAGTAAAAATGCATTTTATTTGGCTCGAAAGTTTGAATCAGTGGGGATAAAAACAATCTATCCAGGGCTAAAATCAAATAAATTTAACACAATTTTCGAAAAACAAATGAATGCGGAATATGGATTTGGAGGAATGCTAACCATCGACGTTGGATCCTTAGAAATAGCTAACAATCTTATGGAGTTAATGCAAAATAAAAATTTGGGTTATTTAGCTGTCAGTCTAGGTTTTTACAAAACCCTTTTTAGTGCACCAGGAACATCAACTTCTTCCGAAATTGAGAGTGATAAGCAAAAGAAAATAGGTTTAAAACCTGGCTTAATTCGATTTTCAATTGGAATTGATAATGACATAAAAAAAACTTTTGTTGAAATGAGAAATTGCATGAAATTTCTAAATATTATCAAATAATACTAATTTTAATTAGATGCATTCAGAAATAATTGAAAACTTAATGTTACCGTGCATAAATAAAACCATTTTTGGATTTGAGTGTACAGGTTGTGGATTTCAAAGATCCATATTATCTTTGAGTACTGGAAATTTTAGGGAAGCCTTTTTGGTATTTCCAGCGATTTATCCGCTGTGCTTGCTTGTTTTTTTAATTTTTTTGTCGAAATTTTATAAATTAAAATCACATCAAAAAATCGTCAATAAAATTGCTTTAATTTCTATAATAACTATAATAATTAGTTACACATCAAAACATTTTTTATGATAAAAAAAACACTAGATACCACTCTTGTATATGTTCTTTCAATCGTCAGTTTACTTTGTTGTTGCTTTGGTGGTTTAGGGATATTAATGTCAGGACCAGCCTATTTAATTGCAAATAAGCAACTAAAAAATCCTGAAAATTACGTCGGAAATAAAGAAGCAATGGAAACTGCCAAAATAGTAGCTTTGGTAATTTTAATTATTAATGCAGTTTTCCTTATTTTCACTATTTATGAAATTTCGACAGCTGACTGGAACGAAATAATGAATGAATTTGAAAATTTAAACATCGAGATGGAAAAGAAAACAAAGGTCGAAATGAACCAATCCATTTAACTTGATAGTTTTAAAATAATTTTCTTCAATTTATTTCTTTGAAACCCATATTGAATAATGTAAATCCAAAAATATCAGCGTACTGATCGATTGTCTTATTTATTGGAGTTCCTGCCCCATGTCCTGCGTCAGTTTCTATTCTTATTAATGTTGGATTTGTAGTGGATCTTATCCTTTGTAGCTCCGCTATAAACTTGTAACTATGAGCGGTGACAACGCGGTCATCATGGTCACCTGTTGTGACTAAAGTTGCTGGATAGCTTACTCCTTCTCTTACATTGTGCACAGGTGAATAATTAAGTAAGTACTCAAACATTTCTTTACTGTCCTCAGAAGTTCCATAGTCGTAAGCCCATCCAGCTCCAGAAGTAAAAGTATGGTACCTAAGCATATCCAAAACTCCAACAGCTGGCAGGGCAACTTTTGCTAGATCTGGCCGCTGGGTCATTGTAGCACCAACAAGTAAACCGCCATTTGAACCTCCCCTAATAGCTAAAAAATTCGAAGATGTATATTTATTATCAATCAAATATTCTGCAGCTGATATAAAATCATCAAAAACGTTTTGTTTTTGCATTTTAGTTCCCATTTTATGCCATTCTTTACCATACTCACCACCTCCCCTGATGTTGGGAACGGCGTAAACTCCGCCAAGTTCAAGCCAGATTGCATTAGTCACGCTAAAACTTGGATTTAAACTAATATTGAAACCTCCGTAACCATACAAAATGGTAGGATTTTTTGAGTCCAATTTAATACCAGTTTTGTGAGTTATAATCATTGGAACTTTTGTTCCATCTGTGGATTTAAAAAAAACTTGTTTACTCTCATAGTCAGATGACCTGAAATTTATTTCAGAACTCCAAAAAAGTTTTGAATTTCCACTCAAAATATCGTATTTGTATATGCTAGTTGGAGTTGTATAATTAGTAAAAGTATAATAATCAGTTTTTGTATTCCTTTTGCCATTAAATCCAGAGGCAGTCCCTGGACCCGGTAATTTTACATTTCGTATAAAATTACCCTCATAATCAAATTGCTTAATTAATGACACAGCGTCAACCATGTACTCGGCAAAAAAATATCCTCCAGCAGTTGAAGATGATAGTACATGATTGGATTCAGGAATAAGATCTTTCCAATTAATTGGTTCTGGTGAATTTGCATCAACAACAATAATTTTATTATTGGGTGCATTTAAATTGGTTGATAAAAATAATTTTGAATCAAGGTTATCCAAAAGGTACGTATCACTTTCATAATCATCCAAAATAGTAACTAGTTTTGAGTTTGATTGAGATAAATTTTTAATGTAAAGTTTGTTTCCTGAAGTTGAGATACTTGATGAAATTAATAAATATTTATTATCCTCTGTCACTACAGCATTTACATAACGATTTTTCTGATTTTTAATAGCACCATACACGATTTTGTCTTTTATCTGATCATTTCCAATTTTATGATAAAATACCTTGTGATGATCAGTTTTGTCTGAAAGAACACTCCCTTTGGGTTTATCATAGCTTGAATAATAAAATCCCTCATCTTTATACCAAGACATACCACTAAATTTTATATCTCTCAGCGTATCACCAATAATTTTTTTGGATTTTACATCCATTACTAAAATTTTTCGCCAATCGCTTCCACCTTCTGAGATACTGTAAGCCAGTAAATTTCCACTTTTTGAAAAACTCAAACTACCCAACGAAATTGTTCCATTATTACTAAAAGTATTTGGATCAAGAAAAACCTCGGCTTTGGATAACGGATCGTTATTTAAATACCTAAATAGCACAAATTGATTTTGTAAGCCAGAATTTTTATAAAAATATGTATATTCTCCTTCAATAAAAGGACTCCCTATTTTCTCATAATTCCACATATTTTTCAAACGATTTTTTAAATTATTTCTAAATGGAACTTTTGACAAATAATTTTGAGTAACTAAATTTTGTTCTTTTACCCAAAATTTGGTATCGGAACTTTTGTCATTTTCTAACCATCGAAAAGGATCAGAAACATAATGGCCAAAATAGTTTTCTTTTACATCGACTTTTTTTGTATTTGGATAGGTTAAATGGATTTTTTCAAAAGAATTATTCTTGCAAGCCATTGAAATTAAAAATAAGATTAGACAATAAATTACACCTCTTTTCATATTAACCTTGAAATTTATGAAAGGAACTTCGTCTCAAAACTTTCTAAAGTTTTAACAATAATATCAATACAATCCTTGAGCTGTTGCTCTGATATTATTAATGGTGGGGCAAATCGTATTATATTTCCGTGAGTTGGTTTAGCTAAAAGACCGTTTTCCTTTAATTTTAAGCAAATATTCCAAGCTGTTTTACCTTTTTCTTCATCATTTATGACTATAGCGTTTAAAAGGCCTTTACCTCTAACTAATTTAACAATGGAGCTATTTTTTATGTAAGAATTTAATTTTTCCCTAAATAAATTACCTAGTTGGTATGCATTTTCTGCTAAATTTTCATCAATTACTACCTTTAATGCTGCGTGTGCAACTCTGCAAGAAAGAGGGTTTCCACCAAAAGTCGACCCATGTTCTCCAGGGCCAATACACATCATTACGTCGTTGTCAGCCAATACGGCAGAAACTGGTAATACTCCACCTGAGAGTGCTTTACCTAAAATTAAAATATCTGGCCTGGCATCTTCATAATCCGTTGCAAGCATTTTACCTGTTCTACCAATTCCAGTTTGAACCTCATCTGCAATGAATAAAACATTGTATTTATCACAGAGTTTTCTAACACCAGTTAAATATCCCTCATCAGGGACTATGACACCTGCCTCTCCTTGAATAGGCTCAACCATAAAAGCACAAACATTGGGATCAAACAATTTCTTTTCCAAGGAAGCCAAATCATTGTATGGGATAATATCATAACCCGGCATGAAGGGCCCAAATCCGGTGAAAGCTGATGGATCATCTGAAGTCGAAATTGCAGCCAAAGTTCTACCCCAAAAATTTCCATTAGCAAAAACAATTCTCGCTTTATTTTCTTCAATACCTTTTACATTATATCCCCATTTCCTAGCCAATTTATTTGCAGTCTCACCCCCCTCAACCCCAGTGTTCATTGGTAAAACCTTGTTATATCCAAAAAGTTTAGTAATAAAAGCCTCATATGAACCAAGAATATTATTATGAAAAGCCCTTGAGGTGAGTGTTAGATCGTTGGCCTGAGAAACAAGAGCATCTATAATTTTTTGGTGACAGTGACCTTGGTTAACTGCAGAATAAGCAGAAAGAAAATCATAATACTTTTTCCCCTCTATATCCCACACAAACACTCCTAATCCTTTTTTTAAAACAACTGGAAGAGGATGATAGTTGTGCGCACCAAAATTGTATTCTAAGTCAATTGCTTCTTTTGAAGAATTAACTTTAAAAATAGACATGGAAAATATACTTTAAAAAATTTGTAATTAAAATTACTCTTATGCAAATTAGTAAGATTATTTATCTAAAAAAAATAATAGATAACGTTATTATATATTTATTATCAACAGTTTATTTATAATATTTGAAAAGATAATAAAGTAAAAATTACATTATTTTTGTCGCATGTCGAAAACAAAAAAAAAGAAGGAATTTTACAAAATAAAGGTAATAGATGCAGGTGCAAAAGGTAAAAGTATTGCAAAAGCTCCTGATGGAAAGATAATATTTATCGAAAAAGCTGTACCTGGAGATGTTGTTGATTTAAAAACATTCAAAAAAAGAAAAAATTACTATGAAGCTAGAGTCACTAAAAAACACAGGTTATCACCCTTCAGAAATAAACCAATGTGTGTACACTTCGACTATTGTGGTGGATGTAAATGGCAACACATGGATTATAAAAAACAACTCTTTTACAAACAAAAAGAAGTTTTAAATAATCTTCAACGAATTGGAAAAATTGATGTACCCAAACCGCTTCCCATAATAAAATCCAAAAAAAAATTCTTTTACAGAAATAAGATGGAATTTACATTTAGTAATAATCGCTGGTTATTTGAAAACGAAATAAAATCAAAAAAAATAATTGATGACCGCAACGCATTGGGATTTCATATTCCAGATAGATGGGATAAAATTTTGGACATAGAAGAATGCTTACTGCAAGAAGATCCATCTAATAAAATAAGAAATAGTTTAAAAACATTTGCAGTTGAGAAAAATATCCCGTTTTTTGATATTAAGGAACAAAAAGGAATTTTACGTAATCTAATCATCCGCATATCCAATACAGGTGAACTCATGGTGATCGTTCAATTTTTTAAAGATTCAAAAGAAGAAATTAATGCAGTACTCAAATTTCTTAAAAACTCCTTTCCAAAAATCACATCGCTTCAATACATAATTAACCCAAAAAAAAATGATACAATTTATGATCAAGATATAATAGTTTATAGCGGAAAAGATCACATAATTGAAAGAATGGGTAAACTTTTTTTTAAAATTAATGCCAAGTCATTCTATCAAACAAACTCGGAACAGGCACACAAACTATATCAAAAAACCCTTGAATTTGCTGATTTAAAGGGTAACGAAATAGTTTATGATTTGTATAGCGGCACAGGAACAATAGCTCAATTTATAGCAAAAAATGCAAAGCTAGTAATTGGAGTTGAGATTATATTTGAGTCTGTTGAGCTTGCCAAAGAAAACGCAGTAAAAAACAAATTAACAAATGTTAAATTTTTTCATGCTAAAATAAAAAATATTCTAAATCAAGAATTTGTAAGAACCCATGGTCAACCTAATTTAATTATCACAGATCCACCTAGGAATGGAATGCATCAGGATGTTGTTAATCAGATATTAAAAATAAATCCTGAAAAAATAATATACATTAGCTGTAATAGTGCTACTCAAGCTAGGGACTTAAATTTACTAGATAAAAAATATCTGGTTACAAAAACTCAATCAATTGATATGTTTCCACAAACTCATCATGTAGAAAATATTGTACTTTTGAATAAAAGAAATTGAATTATGCATAAGTATATTTTTATCACAATTATTTTCTTTCTTATTTCCTGTGAGCCTGACGATATTTGTAGTAACGCAACTCAAACTACTCCTAGACTCGTAATTGAGTTTTATAACATTGAAAATTCAAATGAACTTAAAACAGTTCCTGCTCTTTTCGCTGTAGGTATAGACTCTAATGGCAATGAAATTAACATAACAAACGAAATAGTAAGTTCTAGAGACAGAATTGAACTACCTCTTAACGGAAGTGTAAATAGCTTGCGATTTAAATTATACAAAAATTATGATTTAATAGATGGAGTAACGTCAGGAAATTTTGATATCATTAATATTAACTACCTTACTGAAATTGAATTTGTATCTCGTTCTTGTGGGTTTATGAATAAATACACCATTGAAGAACTAGCAATTGAAATTGATAGTGATCCTTGGATGAATGCTGTTACTATTTCTTCATATGAAGTAAAAAATGAAAATATTAGCCATGTTCAAATTTTCCATTAAACTCGTTTTTTTCTTTTTGATTTCATTTAATCTTCAATCACAAGAAAATGAAAATCCAAAAAGTAGTGATAGCTTAGAATTTGAAGAAAAATATGGGTTAAGATTTGGTATTGACCTAAATAAATTTGGCAGAACATTTTTTGACTCTAATTATTCAGGACTTGAAATGAATGCAGATTATAGATTAAAAAAAAGGATATATTTAGCTGGCGAAATTGGATTCGAAGACAAACTTTCAACTACTGATTTTTTAATTTCTAGTTCAGCTGGCAGCTATTTTAAAACCGGTATTGATTTAAATTTATACAAAAACTTATTAGGTATGGAAAACCTAATTTTTAGTGGTTTAAGGGCAGGAGTTTCAAGTTTTAACCAAAAAAGGCATCAATACATAATTTATGACACCAACAATCAAACTTGGGGACAAATTCAAAATAATGAAATGGTCGAATTTTCTGGATTAAGTGCCACATGGGTTGAGCTACTCTTTGGTGTAAAAACTGAATTATTTAATAACCTTTTTCTGAGTTACAATGTTCAATTAAAACTGCGATTAACCGATGTTTCTCCAAGAAATTTTGACAATATTCACATTCCTGGATTTGGTAGAACATATGATGGATCCAAAATTGGAACCGGTTTTAGTTATACAATTTCTTATTTAGTTCCTGTCTACAAGAAAAAAATAAAAAAAGATTCTAAATCAAAAGACGAAATAAATGAGATTAGCAATTAAAATCGTAATAAAATAAATTTGATACTATTAGATGTTATTAACTATACCCTGCCTTTTAAAGCATTAAAAACCCAAGCAATAGCAAAAAAACCAATGCCTACTGCAGCAAAACCCCAACCAACCTCATCATAACGAAAAGCTCCTAGTGCGATCATGCCAATTCCCACAAAAAACATTATGTAGGTGGCTAATGACAATACAGTATTTTTATTCATGTGTAAATTAATGAATTAAGTCAAATATCGTAATTATATTAACTTTTATAAAATAAATAATGAATAAAAAAACAGTTTTTTACTAAATTTGAAGGATATTGAGTTCTAATTTTATAAAAACATAAATAATCTAAAATACTAATGAATATCTTATCCGTTTTTTTTGAAAAAATCAAACAACTTAGTCTTCTACAAAGAATCTTTAATTGGGGTTCAATCAGATCAATTAGTTATGAAGCTTATGATCAGTTCAAAAATATTGAAGCTCAACAAGCTAACTTACAAATCGAACTGGATAATTTAAAAAATAAAATTACCCTGATTCAGTCTGAAAAAGATGGACTTTCTGAAAAAAACCAAAGTTTTGAAAAACTAATCATTACAAAGGATAGTGACATAAGAAATTTAAGCTCTAAAATTGATTCATTAAATGAAAAAATAAATAACTTGAATAATGAGGTCTCTAGATACGAAACAACTGAAGATTCAAGAAAATTGTCTTATGAAAATAAAATTACAGAACTTAATCAAATAAAGAAAAATCTTGATGATGATCGAACTCGACTTAGCGATGAACGGCTTGAAGAAAAACAAAAAGAGTTTGATAACATGAAAAAACAGTGGAGTGAACATGAAATAGCAGTTGAAAATAAAATAAAACAACTCTGCCAAACTCACCTAATTAAATATGTTGAAAAAGTACCATTTAAAGGTAGCCCCGATAACACCATTGAAATTTGTGATGAATTTATCATCTTCGATGCTAAAAGCCCTGCCAACAAAGACTTAAATAACTTTCCAAAATATATAAAGGATCAGACTGATGGATTAAAAAAATACGCAGACAAGCCCAATGTGAGAAAAGAAATCTTTCTTGTAGTTCCTTCAAATACAATAGAAATAATTCCACAATTAACTTTCAATATGGCCAGCTATAATGTTTACATTATAACACTTGATTCACTTGAGCCAATAATATTATCGCTAAAAAAAATTGAAGAATATGAATTTGCAGAACAACTTAGCCCTGAACAACGAGATAATATTTGCCGTGTAATTGGAAGATTTGCGCATACTACTAAACGTAAAATTCAAATTGATCAATTTTTCGCAAACGAATTTATAGAATTACTTGTCAAGTGTAAAAACGACCTGCCCGAAGAGCTTCTAAAATCTGTTATAGAGTTCGAAAAGGCTGAAAAGCTAAATCCTCCCATAGAAAAAAGGTCTAAACAAATACTGACAAAGGACCTGAAACAAAAAAATGATTCTATAAATGCTGAAGCACAAGTTAGAAAAATTCACATTCCAAGCTCATTCGAAGAAATGAAAAAACTGCAATAGAAGCTAAAAATATTCAATCACCTCCATTTCTTTTTGAAGTCCATTAATTATATTTATTAATTAAAGCAAAATATAACTAAACATATTTGCTATTTTTGTGTAAAGATTGCAATTTATGAACTTAAAATTCAATAAAAACGAAGATAAAAATAAGCTTCTTATTTCTGAGTTGAATAAAAAACATAATGCTGTAAAATTAGGTGGGGGTTCAGAAAAAATCAAAAAACAACACGACAAAGGAAAACTTTCAGCTCGTGAGCGAATAAATTACCTTTTTGATCCTAACTCAAAGTCAATTGAAATTGGATCATTAGCTGGCGATCAGATGTATAAAAATCATGGGGGATGCCCAAGTGGAGGTGTAATTGTAAAAATAGGCTATATTTCCGGAGTTCAATGCATTGTAGTTGCTAATGATGCAACCGTCAAAGCTGGAGCATGGTTCCCAATTACTGCAAAAAAAAATTTAAGAGCTCAAGAAATTGCAATTGAAAACAAAATTCCAATTATTTATTTAGTAGATTCTGCTGGCGTTTATTTACCACTGCAAGACGAAATTTTTCCTGATAAAGATCACTTTGGAAGAATATTTAGAAATAATGCGATCATGAGTAATATGGGAATAACTCAAATTTCCGCAATAATGGGTAGTTGTGTCGCTGGTGGTGCCTATCTACCAATAATGAGCGATGAGGCTATAATTGTTGACAAAACCGCCAGTATTTTCCTTGCTGGAAGCTACCTTGTAAAAGCTGCCATTGGAGAAAATGTTGACAACGAAACACTTGGTGGAGCGACAACACATTGCGAAATTAGTGGTGTTACTGATTATAAGGCAAATAACGATAAAGACGCGTTGGATAAAATCAAATCAATTATAAATAAAATCGGTAAGTTTGAAAATGCAGGTTTTAATCGAACTAAATCCACCGAACCCAATGAAAATTCAAAAAATATTTTGGGTATATTACCCCAATCAAGATCGGAGCAATATGATTCATATGATATTATAAAATGTTTAGTTGATAAGTCAGAATTTGATGAATACAAATCAGGATATGGGAAAACCATAATTACGGCTTATGCTAGAATTGATGGCTGGTCAGTTGGTATCATTGCTAACCAAAGAAAATTAGTTAAAACTAAATCAGGTGAAATGCAATTTGGTGGGGTAATCTACAATGATAGCGCAGACAAAGCAACACGATTTATTGCAAACTGCAATCAAAAAAAAATACCATTAGTTTTTCTCCAGGATGTAACAGGTTTTATGGTTGGTAGCAAAAGTGAGCATCAGGGAATTATTAAAGACGGAGCTAAAATGGTAAATGCAGTTAGTAATTCTGTAGTTCCAAAATTTACGGTAATTATGGGTAATAGCTATGGGGCAGGTAATTATGCTATGTGTGGTAAAGCATATGACCCAAGGTTAATTGTTGCATGGCCAAGTGCTGAAATAGCCGTAATGAGTGGTAAAAGCGCCTCAAAAGTTCTGCTTCAAATTGAAACTGCAGCAATGAAGAAAAAAGGGGAAAAAATATCGGATCAATATGAAGCTGAAATATTATCAAGAATCAAAGAAAAATATGATAAACAAGTATCCCCATATTATGCAGCAGCTAGACTCTGGGTAGATGCTATTATTAACCCGCTAGAAACTAGAACATGGATTAGTATGGGAATTGAGGCAGCTAATCACGCTAAAATTGAAAAGAAATTTAATTTAGGAGTTATTCAGGTTTAATAAATTTAATGTTTCAACTCTTTTTATTTTACCAGAAATTGTTCTTTTGAATTTAGGTATAAAGTAAATTTTCTTTGGCTGCTTTAAAATATCGATTTTTCCCCATTCAAATTTTAAGTACTTATTTTCATAATCTCCTTCCACGATTAAAATTACCTTTTGACCTAAATCATCATCTGGCTGTGATGTTATAAAAAAACTAGTGTTCAGCTGATTTCGAATTTGCTTTTCAAGCTGTTCGGGATAAATTTTTATTCCTCCCGAATTAATTATATTATCATAACGACCAAGCCATAAAAATTCTCGGTTTGAAATCAATGAAACAATATCATTAGTCTTTATGATTCCATTAGTAAAGTTTGAAGAAAGAACTGTTAAACATTCTCTTTTATCAACTGAAATATTAACATCCGGAAAAACAGTAAATATATCTTCTTTTTTTGATAAATTTTTAACAGCAAAATGGCCAACAGTTTCGCTCATTCCAAATGTTTCATAAACTTTTGAGCTGTGATTATAGAATTTTGATGCAAGAGATTGAGGAACAGGAGCACCTCCCAACAATAATGTCTTAATATTTTTGATATATTTAAATGACTTCATTGCTTGCAATGGAACCATAGCAGAAAAATCATAAAGTTTATTTGATAGTTGGTTTGACAAATCAGACGATGGTTCAATAATATCCAAGCTTAAACCAAGAACCCATGAACGAATAAACATCATTTTACCAGCAATGAAAGCAAAGGGTAAACAGCAAAGTGCTGAATATCCAGGTCTTAAACCAAAAAAAGAACCTGTTGCAATAGCAGAGTTGAAAAGATTAATTTTTGGAATTCTAATTAACTTAGGAGTTGAAACTGTACCAGAAGTTTCAATTTCTATAAAATTACGTTCATCAATCCAATTATTAATAAATTTTACTAAGCTATTTTTATTTTTAGAATCTTCTCCATCGAAGTTTTCTGTCGATAATTTAAACTTTGTGGTGTCAAAACATTGACCGTTTAACTTAAATAAATGGTGCGGTTTTTTATATGTCCCGTATTTATTCAAAAAAATCTAATTATTTGATAAATTACCCGATAATTTTTCTCTCCAATTATTCCAATTATATTTTCTTGAAAGTATGTAAAGAAATAAAGGATAAATAATTAGTACTGGTATAAATATTTCATGGCTGGAAACTGATGGCTCCGATATGTCTTTTAATATTGAATTTGTTTGAAATACGGTCCAATCAGCGGTAATAACCAAAGATGCAAACAAGTTATTTGAAATATGAAAACCCAGCGCCAGTTCAAGACCTTCATCCATCAAAGTCATAATACCTAATAAAAAACCTGTGGAAACATAGTGGATCAAAAGAATACTACCTAATTTTTGAACCTCTGGATTTGCGCCGTGTAAAAAACCAAACAAAATTGATGTTACCAGTAAAGGTAACCAACGATTTTTTGAAAGAACACCCAAACCCTGCATCAAATAGCCTCTAAACAAAAACTCCTCAAAACCTGCTTGAAGTGGTATAAATATTACTGCAATAAAAAAAAGGATTAAAAACGGGAATAGTTGAAAATTAAAACTAAAATTTTCTGGGCTAATAAAATATTCAATCATCACCAAAATCACAGTAAAACTTCCCCAAAAAATAAATGAAAACCAAAATCGTCCCCAATCAATTTTTTTCCTTGAAGTTGTCAAATTAATAATAGATTGTTTGTGAACCTTTTTTACAACAAAAAACAATGCTAAGAGTCCAAAAGCAAACGATATTAACATTAAAAAAAAGTTTAAATTAGAATCAAGTAGTCCAAATAACTCATACATATCATCGGGGTTGTCCAATGCATCTAGATTTTCAGATCCCATTGCTAACACAGCTATTGAGTGTGGTATACTACCTAACATGCAAGCAACAAAAACTATAACAGTACCAGCTAGATACAACCACCAATCATTCTCTATTTTAAAAGCTTGTTTTATATACATAATTTAAAAATTTAGTTTCCATTCTTTGGAAGGTTGATATGATAATTCTCCGCCATTAACTTTGAGTGGAGATTCAATATTATTTGTAAATAAGGAACCTGTACCTAATCCTTGTGGGTATTTAAATTTTAGGCCAAAGGTCCACTGAGCAATTGCATTTAAACCTATGTTACTTTCAAGCGCACTTGTAACCCACCATCCAATTGATCTTTCATTGGCAATTTGTATCCAATACTCAGATGCCTTAAATCCTCCAAGCAATGTGGGTTTTAATATAATATAATGAGGTTTAATTGTATCCAAAATTTTCAATTTTTTAGTATTATTTTTAATTCCTATCAACTCCTCATCTAAAGCTATTGGTATTGGAGATTGATTACATAGCTCAGCCATTTGATCGTACTGGCCTTTAGATATCGGTTGTTCAATAGAATGTATATCATGATCTGATAGGATTTTGAGTTTTTCTAGTACACTTTCGTTGGAAAAGGCGCCATTCGCATCAACACGAATCTCAATAACGTTTGCTGAGTACTCAGCTCTAATTTCTTTAATCAAATCAACTTCCGACTCAAAATCGATAGCGCCAATTTTAATTTTGATACATTCAAATCCATCATTTAATTTTGATTTAATCTGTTCTTTCATGTATCTTTTATCACCCATCCAAATTAAACCATTTATAGGAATGGCAGCTTGCCCGCTGGTAAATTTTGATGGATGTAAAACAAATGGTGTAAAGGAACCTAAAGCTAAATATGCTATTTCTAGACCAATTTTTATTGACGGAAAATCATCAAGTAGCTCAAAAAGCGAATTTGGACCCAAATTTATATTGTCGCATACCCACGATAACTTTCTTTCAAAGTCTGGTCTATCATCAAAACTCAATCCTCTAAACATACCACACTCTCCAATACCAAACCTACTGTTTTTTTCAAGTTTAATAAACCAAGTTTCTTTATAAATTAGAGTTCCACGCGATGTTTTACTGGGTTCTTTGAAGTTAAGTCGATATTTAAAGTAAATAGCTCTCACTATGGTTTTAATATTGCATAAAGGAGTGTTCAATAACCATTACTGATGCAATTAGAAGAGACAAAACAAAAGTTGAAATTGACACTAGCTTTAGATGTGGGTCAAATAATTTAGGATTAGTTATTTTGTAAATTCCCTTAAGGTGGAAAATAAAAGGAAAAAATGCAATCCAACTAAAAAGAATTAGTTTTGAAAATGACATTGTTAAATGAAAAGTCATCATGAAAAAAATTCCAAGTATGACAATTATGAAATGATAAATTTTCGATTTTTTTTGTCCCATTACACTAGCCAAGGTAATCTTTTTTGAATCTTTGTCTGATTCAATATCTCTCATATTATTTAAGTTTAAAACCGCTGAACTCAAAAATCCAATCGCTGAAGCTGGTAACAATAAGCGCAAATCAATTTGTTTAGTAAATAAAAAAAATGTTCCGAAAACACTTAATAAACCAAAAAATAAAAAAACAACAAGATCTCCCATAGCTCTGTATCCATAAGCCTTGTCACCCACAGTGTATCTAATTGCAGCATAAATGGAAAAAAAACTTAGTAAAATATACACGAAAGAAAATTTAATGTTTTCCATGCCAAAAACAAATCCAATAAGAGACAAGGAAAGAATAGATGAAATCAGGACATTTGCAATAATTGCGTGACGCATTTGCTTTGGAGAAATTAAACCCATTTGCAAAGTACGCTTTGGGCCAATACGATTTTTATTATCTGTACCTTTTAATCCATCTCCATAGTCATTGGCAAAGTTTGAAAGAATTTGAAAGCTAATTGCAGTCGCAACTATCATTAAAAAAATTAATAAATCAAATGAACCCAGAAAATATGCATAACTTGAGCCTATCAATATGCCAGATATTGAGAGAGGTAATGTTCTAGGACGCGAAGCATTTATCCAATTTTTAAAACTTGTCATTTTATGGAATCCATTTTTTTCTAAAATTCGGAAGGCGTTTTTCAATAAAAGCATCTCTTCCCTCTTTAGCTTCGTCAGTCATATAAGCTAAGCGAGTTGCTTCTCCTGCAAAAACTTGTTGACCAACCATACCATCATCTACTAAATTCATTGCAAATTTCAACATCTTGATTGAGATAGGAGACTTTTTTAAAATTTCTTGTGCCCACTGAAAAGAAGTTAATTCGAGTTCATTGTGCGGAACAATAGCATTGACCATACCCATTTCAAATGCTTCTTTTGCTGAATATTCACGACCCATGAAAAAAATCTCTCTGGCTTTCTTTTGACCAACCATTTTGGCCAAATAAGCAGATCCGTAGCCTCCATCAAAACTAGTAACATCAGCGTCAGTTTGTTTGAATATTGCATTTTCTTTACTTGCAAGTGTAAGATCACAAATAACATGTAGACTATGGCCTCCTCCAACAGCCCATCCCGACACAACAGCAATTACTACTTTAGGCATAAAACGAATCATTCGTTGAACTTCTAAAATATTTAATCTTTGATAACCATCCTTACCAACGTATCCTTCTTTACCTCTTGCTTTTTGATCACCTCCACTACAAAAAGAGTAAACTCCGTCTTTTTTTGATGGCCCCTCTGAGCTCAATAGAACAACTCCTACATTTACATCTTCATTAGCATCATTAAAGGCTTCAATGAGCTCTGAAGTTGTTTGGGGTCTAAATGCGTTTCTAACATCAGGTCGATTAAATGCAATTCGAGCCACACCATCACATTTTTTGTATGTTATGTCTTTAAACTCTTTAATAGTTTTCCAATTAATTTTATCCATTTAATTCGGCTTTTTTTAAAAAAATTCCATTATTCTCCAGAGTAATAAGTCGTTGCTTATATAATGAGCCTAGTGCCTTTTTGAAACTTTTTTTACTCATTTGAGCAACTAATTTGATTTCTTCGGGCTTTGATTTATCTGTTAAATTTAAATAACCATCATTTTTATTAATTAATTCCAACAAGTGATTTGCGCTAGTTTCAATATTTCTGTATCCTAAATCTTGTAATGACACATCAATCCTGTTGCCAGGTCTGATTTTTTTTATGTAACCTTTAAGTTTATCTCCAATATTAAGACTCTTAAATATAGAATTTTTAAAAACTAAACCAAGGTGGGTGTTGTTAATAATTACATTTGCTCCAATCTGTGTAAAATGAGATACAATTAAATCAACTTCATCAAATTGTTTGACTGTTAACTCATTATTACTTAAAAACCTATTAGTTCTGCTAGATGCAACTAAACGATTTGTTTTTTCATCTAAGTAGCAATAAACTAAATACCATTTTCCTTCATTCATTTTTACAACTTGTTCTTTGAAAGGACAAAATAGTTCCTTTACCAAACCCCAATCTAAAAAGGCACCATACTGACTTACTGAGTTACATCGCAAAAGAGCAAAACTGTTTTTTTTTATGTAAGGACTATCTGTTACTGCAACTGGTCTTTCTTCGTTGTCCAAATAGACAAAAACGTCTATCATTTGACCAATCTGAAAGTCATCAGGAATGTAACGATTCGGCAGTAGGATCTCATTTTCGTTTTCGTCTGCCAAAAATAAGCCAGGACTTGCTTGTCGAAGAATTTTTAAATTATTAATGGATCCAATATCAATCATAAAAACAAAGGTAAGCATTAATAGGGATTTTAATTTGACTTTAACCTTTTATTAAACCAAGTATTTGGTTTAACTAGAAAGACTCAAAATAGTCTAATAAAACTTTGTCATTAACGTCGTAAGGAGTGAATATTTCAAGAATTGCTGGAGCATTTGAAATTTTAAAAAAAATTTTCAATTGCTTTTCTAATTTTGAAGACGAATCAGCAGATAAATAACTAAAACCAAAATCAGATGATAGACTCCTGGCATTTCTGTTATGTTTAGTCTCAAAAAAAGTCTTAAAATTTTCATTTTTATTGTTCTTGTTAATTATTCTAAAAATACCGCCTCCGCCATTATTGATGATGATAATCTTAAAATTTTTTGGAATGTAATTATTCCATAATCCGTTAATATCATAGAAAAAGCTAAGATCTCCAGTAATTAGAAGTGTAGGCGAATTAGAAACGATGGATGCTCCGACAGCTGTGCTTGTGGATCCATCAATTCCACTAGTACCTCTATTGCAATAAAGTTTAATTGAAAAATCAAACTGAAATAGTTGTAAATAACGGATTACAGCACTGTTTGAGGAGTGAACCATAAAATCGCGAGGAACATACAAAGATATAAGCTCAAACGCTTTAAAATCGCAAAAAGGACAAGATTTCAAGAACTTAAGATGATTTTTATATCTTTTTGAATTTACATTTTTCCAAAAATCAAAATAATTACTTTTACAAGAGCTCTGTAACTTGAGTAATTTTCCAAAAAACAAATTAGGGGATGTTTTAAAATGATTAGTTAAACAAAAAAATGTATCATTTGCATATAATGGATCTATGTGCCAGTGTTGCTTTGGTTTATAATTGCGCAAAAATGATTTGATACGCTTTGAAATTATCATACCTCCGAATGTTATCAAAATATCAGGTTTTAAATTTTCATATTCTGAATCATCCAAGGGAGTAATTAATTGATCTATGAATGGGAAAAAATTGGGATGATGGAGATTTGATGTAGTTTCAGTAAAAACAATAATTGATGGATCATTTGCCAGATTTTCTAAAATATCATTATCCAATACATTTGGATAGTTCACTCCAACCAAGATCATTTTCTTTTTAGAATTATTCCATATTTTAAGCTTGGAAGAAATAATCTTTGGAAATATAAGCCTTTTTTCTTTCACTGGAGATACCTCAATTGTGTCATGGCTTGAAACTGTCTTGTATAATGGCTCATCAAATGGGGTATTGATATGAACCGGCCCCATTTTAATTTTAGCGATTTTAATTGCTTGTTGAATTAGATTCTGAGATTTATTTTTTGAGAAAATTTTTCCGAAAAAATTGCTATTATTTAATGAATTTAAATTTGCTTCAAACAGAACATGAGATCCAAATGCATGTTCTTGAAATATAGTTTGACCGTCTCCAATATTTATTAAATGTTTTGGTCTGTCTGCAGAGATTACAATGAGTGGAATTTTTGAATAAAATGCTTCTGCTACTGCAGGATAAAAATTTAATAATGCACTACCAGATGTGCAAATAATAACAACCGGCTTTTTAGTCTGTTGTGCCATTCCTAAAGCAAAAAAAGCAGCTGATCGTTCATCAACTACGCTATAGCAATTAAAAAAAGGCTGATTAGTAAAACCAATAATCAAAGGTGCATTACGGCTACCTGGTGAAATAACAACATGTTTTATATCGTTTGCTTTACAAATTTGAGTGATATGTTGAGCAAGTGGCTTGTTAGAGTAAATCATTGATTTGCAAAGATATTGAATTTAAAAATCTAATTCTTGATAAATAAAATCACAAAAATGAAATAAGTGTTTTTAATTTAGATTGAGTTTCCAGCCACTCTATTTCGGATTCAGATTTTTTAGTAATTCCACTACCTGCAAAAAGTTCAATGATATTATTTTTGTATTGCATACAACGCAGATTTACAACTAAATTTGAAGACAAAGTTGATTTATCGCTTTGATCATTTATGAGACCGAGAAAACCAGAATAAAATTTTCGGTCCATAGTTTCATTATCATTAATAAAACTTTGAGCTAATTTTTTAGGATATCCACAAACCGCAGGAGTTGGGTGAAGATCCGAAAGAAGTGACTTAAGGATAGTTGAATCTTTAAGATATCCACTAATTTTAGTTTGCAAATGTAAAAGACCTCCAGATTTTACAGTTCTAGTCTTTGATTTTGTAATTGAATCCAAATATTTTTTTAGATTTTCTTCAATAAAGTCAGTCACAAACGCCTGCTCTTCGATATTCTTATCATCCCAAAAAACTTCCCCAGAGGTATTGTAAGCTTTAGTACCAGCAAGAGCCATAGTCTCAAGTTGATCTTCTTTAATATTAAGTAATGACTCTGGAGAAGCTCCCAGCCAATAGCCAGTTTGAGGATGATACCATAAGTAATTATAACATTCAGGATAAGCTTCAACTACATCGAAAAAAAATTGAATTAAATTTAACTTATGGTACTTGAGTTTTAAACTCCTGGCCAAAACTACTTTTTTGAGATCTGACTCCTTTATATAATTAACTGCCTTGTTAACTAAAATTTTGTGATTTTTTGAATCATTATCTGAAAATTTCAGATACTTCTTATTTCTTTCTGATTTTAAGAAATTATATTCTTGTCTTTCTGAAAACTCAGTGGGAATTATGTATGAATTATTTATCAAATTGTATGGAGAAAAAACAAAACCGGATTCATTAAAATCTTTTACAATGAATGTTTGGCTATTTGTTTGAAATATTGCCTTAATAATTGATTGCCCAAAATCTGAATACAAAACAAAGGGCAAGTTATTAGTTACTTGAAGTTTGATTTTTTCTAAGATATTTAACATATCAAATTATTTTGGAAGAGTGATTGTAGTTAATCTACATGTAGAAATTAACTCACTTTTTTCATTAGTCACTTCGATGTCAAAAGTTTGAGTTGTTCTTCCACTATGTATAGATTTGGCAGCTGCGTAAACAAACCCATCACTAACACTCTTAACATGATTGGCAGAAATATTTATTCCTCTAACATAATGTGTATTAGTATCAATTCTTAAAATAGATGCAAAGCTACCGACTGTTTCGGCAAGTGCAACAGTTGCACCTCCATGAAGAACCCCATCAGGCTGATGAACAGATTCGTTTACAGGCATTTTTGCTACTACAATGTCCTCAGATGCTTCAATAAATTCTATGGAAAGTGTTTCCATTAAATTTCCTTTGCAAACTTCATTTATTTTAGAAAGTAGTTGCTCTTTAGATAGCTTCATTTGATAAATTTTATAACAAAAATACAAAAACAGAAAAAGCACAAGAAAACATCTGAAGTTAAATTCATGCAAAAAAAAAGCGCAATCTTAATGATTGCGCTTTAATTTCTTAAAACTTGGTTTAACTACAAATTATGCAGATTTTTTACATGCAAGTGCATATACTACTAAACCAAATCCAATTTTGTTAATTGCATCAGCAATATTATACCAAACATTAATGTCTAAAAGACCTTCAGTTGGTAAAGCATCATACCACCCAGTAGTTCCGTCCATGTATCCAATAGGATAGATTGCCCATCCAACTAGAACAAACCAGCATAAATATTTATGAGCTTGTAAGACATCACCTCCAGCAGCAACAGCAAGCTTTTTAGCAGGCCCTAACCAAATCATGTAAGCGATTACAAAGTAAGCTAAACCTGAAATAGTACCATACATTACAGCACTATCAGTATTTACTTCACCTAAATAACCGAATACTAACATTACAGTAGATAAGCCAATTAGCTGCCACATTAATTTTTGAGTAGCTCCAGCAACTTTAAGTATGAGGTAAAATTCAACACACATTAAAGGTACAGTAAGAATCCAATCAACATAACGGAAAGCGGTTACATTCGTTAATTCTCCACCCATTGCTGCATCACGCATGTAATAGTAGTGCACTGCTGCTATGAAAGTAATCAAACCAGAGACTAAAACGGAAGTTCTCCATTTTTTGTCAAATTGGTTTAATGATAAGAAAAAGAAGGCAGAAGCTGCCATCATTGCCATACATCCAATGAAGAATGTAAAGTTTACAGGATCATTTACATCTCCTGTTGCTAAGAATAAATTTGTCATTTTTTCTAATTTTTGTTAGTTTTGTTTGGACAAATGTACAATTTTTTTTTAAAATTTTGACAAATCCCTCTTTTTTTGCATTAAACTTGCTCTTTTAACAATTTTTTATGAAAAAAATTTATGGATTCTCAATAGTGTCCAGCTTTCTTGGTTTATGGATAACTTCTCTCCTGCCGGAGTCCTTTGAACTTACCCTTGGATTTGTTTTAATTTTTACTTTTGGTATGATCCATGGATCCAATGATATAATTATTGTTAATAGAATGCTAGACTCATCAAAACATAATTTCTTCAGTATCCTTTTCTCATATATTGCAATAGTTCTTTTAGCAGTACTAATTTTCTATTTTTTTCCTATCATAGCCATGACCCTTTTCATATTGTTCAGTTCATATCATTTTGGTGAACAACATTGGGAGCAAAGTTTAAAAAATTTTAATAGAGTGTTTAAAGGTGTCTTTTTTTTCTCATATGGTTTACTGATTCTGTATCTTATTTTCCTTTTTAATAATGAAGCAGTAAAAAAAATAATTTTTGAAATAACTACCCTGGAACTAAATAACCTACTCGCCAAGGAAATATGCGTTGTACTCTCCGCTGTATTAATTTGTATGTTATGCTATGGATTAGTTCAAAAAAAAATTGAAATAAATGCAGTTGGAAGAGAATTATTCTCTGTTCTTGTTCTTTCAATTATCTTTAAATCCTCTACACTCATTTGGGGATTCTCAATATATTTTATTTTATGGCATAGCCTTCCTTCACTGATAGATCAAATAACTTTCATTTATGGTGATTTAAGGAAAAAAAGTATTGCGAAATACACCAAAGATGCTCTTCCGTATTGGATTGTTTCCCTTCTTGGTATGTTGGTTTTATTTATAATCTTTAAAGAAGAAAAACATTTTTATACCCTTTTCTTTGCTTTCATTGCAGCGGTAACTTTTCCACATGCTTTAGTCATGCTCTCTATGTTTACAAAAAAGTCTTCTTAAATTGTTGAGTTTTGTTCAAAAAAAAACACAGCTCTCGCTGTGTTTTTAAAAATAAATTTTAGGGTTTATTTCACTTCCTCGAAATCAACATCCTCAACATTATCACCCTCTGGAGTCGCATTTTCTGAGCCATTATCAGAAGGGGCTGATCCATTAGATTGGGCTTCTTGCTGAGCTTTGTACATTTCTTCGCTTGCAGATTTCCATGCTTCATTAATTTTCTCCAAAGCTGGGTCAATAATTTCAGGGTCTTTTGACTCGTAAGCTTTTTTCAATTCATCTAAAGCTGTTTGAATTGGTTTTTTCTTATCATCAGTAAGCTTATCACCAAATTCTTTTAGTTGCTTTTCAGTTTGAAAAATCATTGCATCAGCGCTATTAAGTTTGTCAACAGTTTCCTTTGCTTTTGCATCTGCCTCAGCATTAGCCTCTGCGTCACGTTTCATTTTCTCAATCTCCTCTTCAGTCAATCCAGATGAAGCCTCGATACGAATATCTTGTGATTTGTTAGTAGCTTTATCAGTGGCTGACACCTTTATTATTCCGTTGGCATCAATATCAAAAGTGACTTCAATTTGAGGAACTCCACGTTGTGCAGGTGGAATACCATCTAGATGAAAACGACCAATTGTTTTGTTATCAACCGCCATTGGTCTTTCGCCTTGCAAAACATGAATTTCAACAGAAGGTTGGTTATCAGCCGCTGTAGAAAAAACCTGTGATTTCTTAGTCGGAATGGTCGTATTGGCATCAATTAATTTAGTCATTACATTACCCATTGTTTCAATTCCAAGAGATAACGGCGTAACATCTAAAAGTAAAACATCCTTTACATCACCAGAAAGAACTCCACCCTGGATAGCAGCTCCAACAGCCACAACCTCATCAGGGTTAACCCCTTTGTTAGGTTTTTTTCCAAAAAATTTCTCAACCGCTTCTTGAACAGCAGGAATTCTAGTAGATCCTCCTACTAAAATTATTTCATCAACATCGATCTTAGAAATACCAGCTGCTTTTAATGCATTTTGACAAGGTTTAATTGTTCTTTTAACTAAATCATCAATTAATTGTTCAAATTTTGACCTGGATAAAGATCTAACCAAATGTTTTGGTCCGCTTGGAGTTGCAGTAACATATGGTAAATTAATTTCTGTTTGAGTTGACGAGGAAAGCTCGACTTTGGCTTTTTCTGCAGCTTCTTTAAGTCTTTGCAGAGCCATCGGGTCTTCTCTCAAATCAATATTTTCATCTGATTTAAACTCTTCAGCTAACCAATTGATTATTTTTTCATCTACATCGTCACCTCCAAGGTGAGTGTCTCCGTCAGTTGATAATACTTCAAAAACGCCGTCTCCCAGCTCTAATATTGAAACATCGTGCGTTCCACCACCAAAGTCAAAAACAACAATTGTTTGATCCTTCCCTTTTTTATCTAGACCATAAGCGAGAGCCGCTGCTGTTGGTTCATTAATAATTCTTTGAACTTTCAAACCGGCGATTTCGCCCGCTTCTTTTGTAGCTTGACGTTGAGCATCATTAAAATAAGCAGGTACTGTTACAACAGCTTCTGTAATTTCTTGATCAAGAAACTCTTCAGCAGTTTTTTTCATTTTTTGCAAAATCATCGCAGATAATTCTTGGGGAGTATACAAACGTCCGTCTATGTCAACTCTCGGCGTATCATTGTCTCCTTTAGCAACCTTGTATGGAACGCGATTAATCTCTTTTTTTGACTCGGAAAATTTGTTACCCATGAAACGTTTAATTGAATAGACTGTTTTTTGTGGGTTTGTTACAGCTTGTCTTTTTGCGGGATCACCAACCTTTATTTCACCACCTTCGACAAAGGCAATAACTGAGGGTGTAGTTCGTCTTCCCTCAGCATTTGTAATAACTACTGGTTCATTTCCCTCCATGACAGACACACATGAATTAGTTGTTCCAAGATCAATTCCTATAATTTTACTCATAATTTAATTTTTTTTTCGAATTTTTATTTTCGTTATTTGGGATAATTATGTCAATGACTATGCCATTAAAAAAAAACTGACAAGTTGTCATAATGTTGCAGATCTTTTTCATTACTTTTACAAAAATTTCTAAATAAAATGACAAATTCTAAAGAATACAAGCGTGTTACTGTCAAATCGCTTGTTGAAATGAAAAATAACAAAGAAAAGATTGCAATGTTGACAGCCTATGATTATAGCATGGCTAAAATTGTTGATGGTGCTGGAATTGATGTTATACTTGTTGGAGATTCAGCAAGTAATGTTATGGCTGGTCATGAAACAACTTTGCCTATCACTTTAGATCATATGATTTATCATGCTTCTTCAGTTATAAAAGCTACAAAAAGGGCGCTAGTGGTTGTCGATTTACCATTCGGGACCTATCAAAGTGACTCAAAAAAAGCTTTAAGATCAGCTATTAGAATTATGAAAGAAAGTGGTGGTCACGCTGTAAAGCTTGAAGGTGGCGAGGAAATTAAGGGCTCCATTAAGAAAATTTTAAATGCCGGCATCCCTGTCATGGGTCATTTAGGGCTTATTCCTCAATCCATTTATAAATTTGGTACATACAACGTCCGTGCAAAAAGTGAGGAAGAAGCCGAAAAGCTGATTAAAGATGCTAAAATGTTAGAAAAAATTGGATGCTTTGCTATAGTCCTGGAAAAAATACCTGCTCAACTAGCAAAAAAAATTGCTAACAAAGTTTCTATTCCAATCATTGGAATAGGCGCTGGAGCAGAAGTCGATGGCCAAGTCCTTGTACTTCATGACTTAATTGGACTAACAAACGAATTTAATCCCAGGTTTTTGAGACGTTACATGAATCTACACAAAACAATGACTAGTTCTATTTCAAAATATGTGAAAGATGTGAAAAGCTCTGATTTTCCTAATCAAAGTGAACAATACTAAGAAAATCAGACTCCTTAATGAACTACCTAGATTTAGAAATACTGCATGAGGACAACCACATAATTTTAATAAATAAAAAAGTTGGAGATTTAGTTCAAGGAGATCGAACTAATGATATACCGTTGTCACAAATGGTAAAAAATTACATAAAAAAAAAGTACAATAAAAGTGGAGAAGCATTTTTAGGGGTTACACATAGACTTGATAGACCAACTTCAGGAGTTGTAATCTTTGCAAAGACCTCAAAGGCTTTAAGTAGGATAAATCAAATGTTTAGAGAAAATAAAATAGCTAAAACATATTGGACCATAGTTAAGCAAAAACCACAAATTAAAAGCCAAAGATTAACACATTGGTTAAAAAAAAACTCTCGAACCAATAAAACAACTGTTTATAATAAACCAACTGTTGATACTAAAAAAGCTATTTTAGATTATAAAATTTTGAAATGTTTAGATAATTACACCCTACTAGAAATAAATTTACAAACGGGAAGATCACACCAAATAAGAAGTCAATTAGCTTACATTGGATCCCCAATAAAGGGCGATATTAAATATGGCTATGAAAGAACAAATAAAAATGGTGGAATCGACTTACACGCTAGAATGGTAAACTTTATACACCCAGTAACAAAAGAAAAAATTTTAATCATTGCAAAAACTCCGGACGAAAAAATATGGAATGATTGTTTATAACACAAAAATTATTTATGGACTCAAAAGAAATTATTAAACAGCAAAGATTATTTTATTCATCTGGAAAAACCCGAAATGTAGATTTTATAATAGACAAGTTATCGAACTTAAAACAAAAAATTATTGAAAATGAAGAATCAATAAATAATGTACTATATCGTGATCTAAAAAAATCCAAATTTGAATCATACATTAGTGAATTTGGAATTTTAATTTCTGAACTTGACAACTATATAAAAAATATTAAAAAGTGGTCTAAAAGAAAAAAGGTACGCTCTTCTCTTCTTAATTTTCCATCCTCCGACTACATTTACAACGAACCTTATGGCGCTGTTTTAATTATTGCCCCATGGAATTACCCTTTCCAATTATCAATCAGTCCCGTAATAGCTGCCATCGCGGCCGGAAACACAGTAGTGCTGAAGCCTAGTGAGTTAAGTGAAAATACAGGTGCTTTGATTAAAAAAATTCTTTCAGAAGTTTTTGATGAAAAACATTTAAAAGTAGTTCTTGGTGGAGTTTTTGAAGCAACAGCATTGCTGAAAGAGAAATGGGACTATATTTTTTTTACCGGCAGCGTTCCTGTAGGAAAAATTATTGCTAAAGCAGCAGCCAAAAATCTGACCCCTGTAACGCTTGAGTTAGGGGGCAAAAACCCCTGTATTGTAGACGAAAATGTCGACATTAACCTAACAGCAAAAAAAATTATTTGGGGAAAGTTTTTTAATGCTGGTCAGACTTGTATAGCTCCAGACTATATAATTGTGAAAGACAACATTAAAGACTTACTGGTTAAAAATCTTAAAATTGAGATTCAAAAAGCTTACGGAAATGATGCACAAAAATCAGAAGATTACCCAAGAATTATAAATAAAAATAATTTTCGTCGTCTAGAGTCAATGCTAAATGGGGTGGAAATTTTATACGGTGGAAAGACTGATATTGATGATAACTTTATTGGGCCAACTTTAGTCAATCAACCAAAACTAGAAACAAAATTAATGAAAAATGAAATTTTTGGTCCGATTCTACCTATTCTTAAATACTCCAGCCTAATTGAGATCAAAAAAATAGTAGAAATGAATTCCAAGCCTCTTGCGTTTTATGTGTTTACAAAAAATAAGAATCTTTATAATTCAATAATTGAAAAATATAGTTATGGTGGTGGAGTTGTTAACGACACTATGATTCATTTTGGTAATCCCAAACTTCCCTTTGGTGGAGTTGGTGAAAGCGGGTATGGTGCATATCGCGGTAAATATGGCTTCGAAACATTTAGCCATAAAAAGAGTATAGTAATTAAATCCAATCTAATTGATATTCCTATTCGATATGCACCATACAAAGGGAAATTAAAAATACTCAAAAAAATGTTTAAATTGTTGAGTTAAAACAGAAAAAATAAGCCATAGATATTTCTTATAGTAAATTTTTAAAAACCTTACTATCAATATTTTACAAAAGACACTTAAAGTTTTAATTTAGATTAGAAAAATTGATACCTACTTTTTCATTAAAACAAAAAATCATTGATAAAATGATTTATTTTTCTCTTTTTATCTAACAAAATAATGACGGTTAGTTTTAATTTTTTTGTAATTTAAATGTTAATCTTTGTTTAATTTATACACGATTTTGCCATACATATTTTAATTTTGATTTACTTTTTTTTATATATAAATTATAATAACTTTAATGTTAAATTTTAATAGAACCGATATATCCAAATTAAAACATGTTTTCAGGATTAATCTAATTAATAGTTGTTCTGGATACAAATCGGCAAATCTAATTGGCACAAAATCTCAAAGTGGATCTAGTAATTTGGCAATTTTCAGCTCAATAACGCATCTGGGGTCAAATCCCCCACTACTTAGTGTAGTTTTTCGACCCGTAACTGATGTTCCAAGAAATACCTACGAAAATATTAAAGAAACCAAACAATTCACTGTCAATCACGTTTACTCAGACATTATAAAAAAAGCACATCACACCTCCGCAAAATATGATAAAAATATTTCTGAATTTGAAGTCGTAAATTTAGAAGAAGAGTATAAAAATAATTGGTACGCTCCATTTGTCAAGGGTGCACCTATCCAAATTGGATTAACATTTTTAGAAGAGTATGTTATAAAATCCAATAACTGCGTACAATTAATTGGTGAAATTAAAGACTTATTTGTTAAGAAGGAATTAATAGAAGATGATGGTTTTATAGATCTATCAAAGGGGGAAATAGCCGCAATAAATGGATTGGATGGATATGTAATACCCAAAAATAAGTTGAGATTCGGCTACCAGCGAATTGAAAAATCTCATTTAAAAAAATAGTTTTGAAAAAATCACTACTCCCATCAAAAATTTGTGTAGTATGTAAAAGACCCTTTAATTGGAGGAAAAAATGGAAAAAAGACTGGGATTTAGTTAAATATTGTAGTAAAAAATGCAGAACTCAGAAATTACATCAATAGTCTGGTTTACAGAAAACTTACGCACACATGATAATTCTGTGCTGCGTGCTGCAATGAATTCTTCAAATAAAGTTATTGCAGTTTATCATATTGATATTGATGAGTTTAAAGAAACTAAGTACGGATTCAAAAAAACCGAAAAATTTAGAGCCAATTTTTTAATTGAGTCATTAAAATGTTTAAAAGAACAACTTGAAACACTGAATGTCCCACTTTTTATTTCATCAGACAAAACATTAGGCGATATTAAACCCTTATTTAAAGAACATAATATTAAACATATTTTTATTCAAAAAGAGTGGACGAGAAATGAGCTATCAAGGATTAACATCATAAAAAATCTTGCTGGAAAATCTGTTGAAGTTGATGAAATATTTGACCAATTTCTGTTTCACCCAGAAGATTACCCTTTTAATTTGTCTGAAGTACCTGAAGTATTTACGCGCTTTAGAAAAATTGTTGAAAAGAAAGTTTCAGTTCGGGAAACTGTAAATTGTATAAAACTAAACAAAATTCCAATTTCAAATAATAAGACTAAAATACCAACATTAAAAGAGCTTGGTTTTGAGGAATTTAAAGTCGACAAAAAGTCTGTTTTTCCCTTTAAAGGCGGAGCTAAAAATGCTTTAGATAGACTAGAAAACTACACCTTCACAACAAAATTAATTGGAAATTACAAAAATACAAGAAATGGTCTACTTGGAGTTGATTACAGTTCTAAACTCTCGCCATGGTTATCAAATGGAAGTCTTTCACCCAGACAAGTCTACTGGAAAATTAAAGATTTTGAAAAAGAATTTTACTCAAATCAGTCAACATATTGGTTAATTTTCGAATTAATTTGGAGAGATTTTTTTAAATACATCTCTTTAAAACACAAAGACTCAATTTTTAAAATTGGGGGCATTTTAAACAAATCTTACAGTTGGTCTAATAATATTGTATTTGTTAAAAAATGGATTAACGGAAGTACAGAAAATGACTTTATAAATGCCAATATGATTGAATTAAAAAATACAGGCTGGATGAGCAATAGAGGTCGACAAAATGTAGCATCATATTTCTCTAAAATCCAAAAGTTGGACTGGCGCATTGGAGCAGCTTATTTTGAAAGTCTTCTGATCGATTATGATGTTCACAGTAATTATGGAAATTGGATGTATTTAGCAGGAGTTGGAAACGACCCAAGAGATCGTGAGTTCAATATAAATCGTCAAGCCGATATTTATGATAAGGATTATAAATTTAGAAGTAACTGGTTAGAGTATGAGTAATAGTACAGTGAGCTTAATTTTTCCAAATCAGCTTTTTGAAAAATCCAAGTTGATTAAAAATTCTAAAAAGTTTATTATAATTGAAGAATACCTTTTCTTTAAACAATATAATTTCCACAAACAGAAACTTCTATTTCATCGCATGAGCATGAAGTCTTATGAAAAATTTCTGTCAGCTAAAAATTATGTTCAATACATAGACTCGTGTGACGAAAAGAGTGATATTAGAAAATTAATTGAAAGTCTTGATGCTAACATAAAAAAAATACTAATATATAATCCAGTTGATAATTGGTTACTTAAAAGAATAAAATCCTCCTCAAAGAAGAAAAATATTGAAATTCAAATTTATGAAAACCCTTTGTTTATTTTAGAAAGCGATAAGTTAGATTCCTTTTTTAGAGCCGACAAGAAAAAATTTTTTCAAACTTCCTTTTACAAAAAACAAAGGATTGAAATGAATATACTGATGAATAATGGTTTACCAGAAGGAGGAGAATGGACATATGATAAATATAACAGAGAAAAATATCCAAAAAATAAATTAGCACCAATTATTTCAAGACCTAAAAAAAATTATTCATTTACAGAAGCTATAAAATACATTGAAAGAAACTTTCCAGATAATATTGGAGAATTAAATTCAAGTCAATTATATCCACATGATTTTAGTTTATCAAAAAAATGGTTAAAAGAATTTTTAGAAAAGAGATTTGATGAATTTGGACCATATGAGGATGCTATTTTGAAAGAAGAAACTGAATTGAATCACAGTATACTTTCACCATTAATAAATGCAGGCCTACTAAATCCAAATTTTGTTGTAAGAGAAGCCATTGATTATGCCAAAAAATGTGGTGTGCCAATAAATTCAACAGAGGGATTCATAAGACAAATTATTGGTTGGAGAGAATTTATAAGAGGTGTTTACATAGCAAAAGGAAGCGAAGAAAGAAATAAAAATTTCTGGAATTTTAGTAACAAAATGCCTTTAAGTTTTTACTCCGGTGACACAGGTATTGACCCTTTTGACGATTCTATTAAAAAACTATTAAAAACAGGATATGTGAATCACATTGAAAGACTAATGATCATAGGCAATTTTATGTTGCTATGTGAAATAAACCCTGATGAAGTCTACAAATGGTTTATGGAGCTATCAATTGACAGTTATGACTGGGTTATGGTTCCAAATGTTTATGGTATGAGTCAATTTGCAGATGGTGGACTTATGTCAACAAAACCTTATATAAGTGGAAGTAGCTATATTGTAAAAATGAGCAACTATAAAAAAGGGGATTGGGCTATAATATGGGATTCACTTTTTTGGAACTTCATAAATAACAACAAGGACTTTTTTAAAAAAAATCCAAGAATGAGAATGCTGGTTAGTTCATTCGAAAAAATGAATTATGAAAAGAAAAAAAGTATAATCAATACAGCATCTGAGTTCTTAAACTCCCTTTGATAAAACATATACTTGTGTTAAAAAAAAATTAAAAATGTTAATGTTTTTTTAATATTAAGTTCAATTGACTTCACTTTAACTAAGTTTGATTAAAACAATTATATTGGTACTTGATACGTCATATAAAAATGAGGAGCATGATCAACTAATCAATGATATTGTTGGAAAACCTCTCAGTTTCCTTGAGGCTGTTAGAGTTGGTGGAGTCGGCTCAAAGAGAATGATAGTTGAAGAATTCAGTCCTAACTTAAGACATATTGCAAACAAAAGCGCTGATATCAATTACATTAACATAGAATTACGCAAAATGGGTGTTTTGATACGATTTACAAAAGGTTTAGTGAGATTTTCTTGGGCAATACCTTTTTACCAACTGGTTTTTTACAATAAAGATTGCTCGAGTATTCACGCGCAAGGGAAATATATCCAAATAAAAAAATCCAAAACATTTCACGAAAATAAAGATTTTCTTGATCTTATTATATCACACAAATTAAAATATGATCAATTACACGCACACCCTAAATTATGAATTTAAGTTCTAATCAAATAAACAGAATTATTGAAATGGCGTGGGAAGATAGAACCACATTTGAAGCGATTGAGAGTCAATTTGGTTTATCTGAGCAGCAAGTTATATCATTAATGCGCAAGGAACTCAAACCTAAAAGTTTCAGAAACTGGCGTTCGCGAGTTAGTGGTAGAAAAACAAAACACTCCAAATTAAGAACATTTGAAACTGGAAGATTTAAATGCTCAAGACAAAGAACAATTTCTAACAATAAAATATCAAAACGATAAACTAAATATGCCAACTAATAATTTAACAAAAAAGAAAATAAATCATTTAGGTGATTTAAATCACACAGAGATTGGAGATGACCACCTTTACAATAGTATTGACACTCCTTTGAAAAAAGATGCATTTAAAATAAGTGATGAAGAAAAAAAGGAACGTATTTCTATGCTATTTGAAGAAATCATGGATGTCATGGGATTAGACCTAAACGACGACTCTCTAAAAGGTACCCCGGATAGAGTAGCAAAAATGTACATTGAAGAGATTTTCTCTGGACTAAATCCAATAAATAAACCAAAAATTGCCCTTTTTAACAACAAGTATCAATACAACCAAATGCTAGTGGAAAAAAACATAACCTTCTACTCAAATTGTGAACACCATTTTGTTCCAATAATAGGAAAGGCGCACGTTGCCTATGTATCGTCGGGTAAGGTGATTGGCCTATCAAAACTCAACAGAATTGTACAATATTATGCCAAAAGACCTCAGGTCCAAGAGAGACTTACAAATCAAATTGGAGAAGAACTAAAAAATATATTAGGTACCGATGATATTGCAGTGATAATTGATGCCAAACACCTTTGCGTATCATCAAGAGGAATTAAAGATGAATCTTCAGCCACTGTCACATCATTTTACAGTGGGGTTTTCAATAACCCTTCAAAAATAATAGAATTAAATAACTATATAAATTAATATTATGATAGCTATAAAAAAGGGACAAAATTTTTTAGAGAAAAAACTAACTTTCAAAAATACCAGTGAACGTATTGAAGCTTCCAGAGAAGTAAAATCAATAATTCTAGAAATAAATGAGCTTTATAAATCCAATAAAGAAAAGGAATTAATGGACTTAATGAAAGAGTTAACAGCAGTTAAACAAAAAATTGAAAAACGATTAAAAGGTAGACCACTAACGTCATGAGAACAATAGCTATAATTGGAGGAAGTAAAGGAATAGGTTTCTCTATAATAGAGTCTTTAGTAAGCACCACTAAGATTATAAACATCAGCCGAACCCCTCCAAACATTGATCACGAAAACTTATCACACCACAGCTGTGATGCAATTAATGAAGATCTGCCTGAAATAGACAACTTGGATGGTTTAGTATATTGTCCTGGAACCATTAATCTAAAACCATTTAATAGATTGAGCGTGGATGATTTCAGACAGGATTTTGAAATAAATGTAATTGGAGCTGTTAAAGCTATACAAAAATATCTACCAGCCCTTTCGAAAAGTAATTTCGGTTCAATCTTATTATTCAGCACAGTTGCAACATCTCTTGGAATGCCGTTTCATGCTAGTGTGTCAACAGCAAAATCTGCAATTGAAGGACTAACAAAGTCAATTGCCGCAGATTTAGCTCCAAAAATTAGAGTAAATGCAATAGCTCCTACAATAACAAAAACAGAATTGGCATCAAAGCTTTTAAGGAATGAAAGGATGGTAGAAAATATTAAAGAGAGACATCCTTTAAAAAAATTCTTAAAACCTAATGAGGTTTCTGCATTGGCAAAATACCTGCTTTCAGATGATTCTAAATCTATTTCAGGGCAAATTTTTAAACTTGATTGTGGAATTGTTACGCTCAAATTGTAAATATGAAAACTTGTAAAATTATTTTGATAATTATGCTATCATTTATTTCAACTTCAACAATATTTGACAAAAAAATACCTAAAAGCATTTATGATATAAAATTGAATGATATTGATGGTAAAAATATTGATCTTAGATTATACGAAGGAAAATACATACTTTTTGTAAATGTTGCTTCAAAATGCGGGTTCACAAGACAATACGAGGAGCTACAGCATCTATATGAGAACTACAGTGAAAAACTTATGATAATTGCCTTACCATGCAATCAATTTGGATCACAAGAACCAGGAAATTCAAATGAAATAAAAAGATTTTGCAAAAAAAACTATGGTGTAACCTTTTTGGTGTCTGAAAAAATTGATGTGAAAGGAAAAAATCAGCATGCTCTTTATAAATGGCTTACAAACAAAGACTACAATAATGTTAGTTCATCATCAGTCAGATGGAACTTTCAAAAGTATATTGTAGATAAAAATGGTAAGCTATTAGATTATTTTTATTCATTAACAAAACCAACGAGTAATAAAATTCTAAAGCTAATCTCATAATATGTTTAATTTATTTAGAAAAAAGACCCCCATCGAAAAGCTTCAAAATGAGTACAAAAAATTAATGTCTGAATGGCATGATCTTTCTTCTACTGATAGGAAAGCTAGTGATCAAAAATACTCCCAAGCACAAGAAGTTTTATGTAAAATTGAAAATCTAAACAATTAATGAAAACCTCTGCTACTTTTTTAGCTTTTCTTACACTAAATATAGGTGCTCTATTTATCGGCGTTCTTCTGATGAATGACGGTCCTACATCTGAATGGTACATATCTCTTGTAAGAGCACCATGGGAACCACCAGGATGGGTTTTCGGTGCAGCCTGGACATCAATCATGGTTTTCTTCTCTTTCTACATGACGTTTTTATACCAGAACTTAAAGACTTCTAAAGTACTACTTTTTTATTTACCCCATTTTGTGCTAAATATTTCATGGAATTATATTTTTATGAATAAACATATGGTTGACTTAGGCTTAATCAATATAGCTCTTTTAACAACTTTGATGTTCTATTTCCTATTTGGATTCACAAAGATTTTAGGCAATACACGATTTTTTGCTCTACCTTATTGTTTATGGCTAGTTTTAGCAACTACATTGAACCTTTATATAGTTATTTATAATTAGTTGAAAATTTATAGATTAAATATTGAGCAGAAATTACCAATATCTCTTGAAGAATCATGGAAATTTTTCTCCTCACCTAAAAATCTTAAAATTATAACTCCAGATTATATGGGATTCGACATAATATCAGGAGGTGACAGTTTGATGTATCCGGGTCAAATCATTCAGTATTTCGTATCTCCATTGTTTGGACTAAAAACAAAATGGGTAACAGAAATAACGCATGTAGAAGAAAAAAAATATTTTGTTGATGAACAAAGATTTGGACCTTATTCACTCTGGCATCATAAGCATTTCTTTTCACAAGTAGATAGAGGAGTAAAAATGATAGACATTGTTGATTATAAACTCCCCCTTGGAATTATCGGACGATTAGCCCACCCCATACTTGTGAAACCTAAATTAGATGAAATTTTCAGCTATCGTAAAAATAAATTAATTGAAATTTTTGGAGAATACAAATGAAAAAAAATGTTTCAATATTTTGGTTTAGGAGAGATTTGAGATTATATGACAACAAGGGATTTTTTGAAGCCCTGAAAAGTAAATTTAAAGTACTGCCCATCTTTATTTTTGATCCCGAAATATTGAATAAACTATCATCTAAAGATGCGCGTGTTTATTTTATCTACAAACAACTTGAGGAATTAAACAAAAGTTTAGATGATAAACAAAAAATTCAAACTTTTTATGGTTTACCTGTTAATATTTTTAAACTAATCATAAAAAAATATAATGTGAAATCGGTTTATACTAATTGTGATTATGAGCCGTATGCCAATAAAAGAGATAAATCAATTAACAATCTTTTAAATCAAGAAAATATTTCTTTTTATTCTTTCAAAGATCAAGTTATATTTGAAAAAAATGAAATTGTCAAAGACGATGGAACCCCATATAAAGTTTATACTCCTTACTCAAAAAAATGGCTAAAAAATTTCAACGAAAAAGCTTTAAAAGAATATACATCTGAAAATTATTTAAATAATATTGTTTCGGTAAAACCCCAATGGGTAAGGCTTGACCAAATGGGATTTTCAAATCCAGAAGTTGAAATTTCTTCATTCAAACTAAACAAAAATCTTATTAGCAACTACAATCTTCACAGAAACACCCCCTCAATTGACGGAACTTCAAGACTTGGACCTCACCTCAGATTTGGAACAGTCAGTGTAAGAGAGATAGTTAAAATAGCTTCTGAAAACGCCGACATAACTTTTTTAAAAGAACTTATATGGCGTGAATTTTTCATGCAAATATTATGGCATTTTCCACACACTGTAACTAAAAGTTTTAAGCCTAAATATGACTTGATTGAGTGGAGAAATAATAAAGAAGAATTTAAAAAATGGTGTGAGGGTAAGACTGGTTACCCGTTAGTTGACGCTGGCATGAGAGAATTAAACAAAACTGGATTCATGCATAACAGAGTTAGAATGCTTGTGGGTAGTTTTTTATGTAAACATCTTCTAATAGATTGGAGATGGGGTGAAGCTTATTTTGCTACCAAACTACACGATTTTGAGCTTTCGAGCAATATTAGCAATTGGCAATGGGTAGCAGGTTGTGGAGTCGACGCCGCCCCTTACTTTAGAATTTTTAACCCAACAACACAAATCTCTAAGTTTGATAATAAACATAAATACATAAAAAAATGGGTCCCAGAATATCAAGAATTTTCTTACCCGAATCAGATAGTTGAACATAAGTTTGCTAGAAAAAGATGCATTGAAGTATATAAATCAGCCCTCAATTCCGCATAAAGCTAAGTCTCTACTCTACTAATTTTTGCACCGATTGATAATAGTCTCTCATCAATACACTCGTATCCTCTATCAATTTGTTCTATATTATGTATTGTTGAAATACCTTCGGCAGATAGAGCTGCAATCAACAATGAAATTCCTGCACGAATATCAGGTGAAGTCATTGTAGTTGCTTTTAAAGCTGATTTAAAAGCATGTCCAATAACAGTCGCACGGTGAGGATCACACAAAATAATCTTAGCACCCATATCGATTAACTTGTCAACAAAAAACAAACGACTTTCGAACATTTTTTGATGTATTAGTATACTTCCTTTAGCCTGAGTGGCAACTACTAAAATAATACTGAGTAGGTCAGGTGTGAAACCGGGCCAGGGTGCATCTGAAATTGTTAAAATTGATCCATCAATATAATTTTTAACTTGATAGCCGTCATTATGCGCTGGAATATGAATTTTATTTTTACTATATTCTAGATGAATTCCCAACTTATTAAAAACATCTGGAATCAAACCAAGATCAGACCAATTAACATTGGTAATAGTGAGATCACTGCGTGTCATTGCTGCAAGACCAATCCAACTACCAATTTCAATCATATCTGGAAGTAAAGTATGTTCTGTGCCATTTAATGAACTTACACCTTGAATACTAAGTAAGTTAGAACCAATCCCACTAATTTTAGCACCCATCCTGTTCAACATTTTACACAACTGTTGAAGATATGGTTCGCAGGCTGCGTTATAAATTGTTGTAGTACCTTTGGCTAGTACAGCCGCCATAACTATATTGGCAGTACCTGTCACTGAAGCCTCGTCCATCAAAATATAGGTTCCTTTAAGCTCACTTGATTCAACTCCATAGAAAAAATCTTCTTTATTAAAACGGAAAGTTGCTCCAAGTTTGATAAAACCCTGGAAATGAGTGTCCAATCTCCTTCTTCCAATTTTATCTCCTCCAGGTTTGGGAATATAACCCTTCCCAAATCTAGCCAAAAGGGGACCAACAATCATGATTGATCCTCTCAGTCCAGCGGCATCAACTTTAAATTCGGAGGTTAGTAAATAATTCAAGTCAATTGAGTCTGATTGAAAAGTATATGAAGAAGCTGAAAGTTTCTCAACTTTGACACCTAATTTTTCTAATAAGCTGATTAACTTATTTACGTCAACAATATCAGGAACATTATTTACAGTTATTGGGTCAGATGATAAGAGAGTTGCACAAATAATTTGTAAAGCTTCATTTTTTGCCCCCTGAGGCTTAATAGAACCTTTAAGCTTATGCCCACCTTCAATTATAAATGATTTCAAAATAAAAAATTAGTTGATTGTTATTTTTATTAATTTAGTAACGCTTCCTATTTCTATTGCCCTTTTTGGTGTTCTTTTTGTAACTATTACTTTTTCTTTGCATTTTTAATAATTGAGAAGACTCAATCAATTTATCCTCTGATTTTCTGATATCTATCTTACCATTGGATAATTCGAAAAGATGATCAAAAATAACCGAGTCCTCAACAGTATCTTTATTCCATGCTAAAAACGATTTTTTCATATGATTAGCTATTGTCATTACCAATGCGCTTTTCATATCGCCATCATCCCAATTGCAAGCAGCTTCTATCATTATTTTTATATTATTCCCATAAAAGCGATACTTTGGATAATTTTGAGGATAGTTAAGCGGGTCAGGGCTTAAATTTAATTTTTTTTCAGAAGGCTTGTCAAACGGAGAATCAGCATCAAGCTTAAAATTAGACATGATAAACAATTGGTCCCAAAGCTTATGTTGAAAATCTGGTACGTCTCTCAAATGGGGTTGCATATTACCCATTACAGAAATAATAGCATTTGCTAGCTTATTACGTTCATCTTTTGAACTTTGTTGAACAGCATAATTAATCATCTTTTGTATGTGTCTGCCATACTCAGGAATAATTAGGTGTTCACGTTCAGTGTTGTACTCAAGATTGTCAGTTTGTAAATTCATATGAAAAAGATTATAATATCACATATTACGAAAATAAACAAAAAAAATAATTTTTTACAAATATTACAGTGATATTACATCATCAATCTGATCTGCAATTTCTTGATATTTTGCAATCACCATTTCAGGGCTTTTCATTAATACACTAACAGAAATACTTACATATTTTCCATTTTTAGATTTTTTAGAACTAAAATTAGCATTCATATTACAAAAAACTTCTTCTACTTTGTTGACCGATTTGTTATTTGAATTTAAAATAAATTTAAATAAATACTTCGAAGGCCATGAACTTGTTTTATGCAGTCTTAATCTAAGTTTATCGTAAAAGTCAATATTATTTTGAGACATAATTAAATCAATTGGCTATGCAAATATACGTTAACTCATTTTTTTTATTTAGATTTAAAAAACTAATCTAAGATCACAATTTAAATAAATTGAAAACAAAAAAAATTGTAATAACTGGGGGCCCATCCACTGGAAAAAGTTCAATCATAGAGAAACTTTGTAAAATTGGATATCAATGTAAGTCTGAAATCTCAAGAGAAATTATTCTGGAATCTCAGAAAAAAGGAATTAATCAATTATTTTTACAGAATCCATTTAAATTCAGCGAAATAATTTTCAAAAAAAGAAAATTAGAATTCAAAGCTACCAATAAAAGTAATGATCCATTTGTTTTTTTTGACAGAGGGCTACCAGATGTTATCGCGTATATGGATTATGCTAAGGAAAATTACTCAAAACAATTTTTTGCTGATTGCAATAAATATAAATATGATTATGTTTTTATTTTATACCCTTGGCAAAAAATATACAAGCAAGATAATGAAAGGTATGAAACTTATGATCAATGTATTGAAATACACAATTTTCTAGTTAAATGGTACAAAAAGTTGGGCTATGAATTAAGGAGAGTCCCTGAAACAAGTGTAGATAATAGAATTAATTTCATTCTTTCGAATATATGATTTTCAATGTATTTAAAATTTAGTTAAAAATGAAAAATACACAGTTTAAAATTGTCTTTATGGGTACCCCAGAATTTGCAGTAAATATTCTTGAAACCCTTTTTAAGAAAAAATATAAGATTGAAGCAGTAGTAACCGCACCAGATCGTCCAGCTGGCAGAGGAAAAAAAATAAAGCAATCTGCAGTAAAAATCTTTTCAAAAAAAAATGATTTAAAACTTTTCCAACCAAAAAATCTAAAAAATGAAGATTTTGTAAATGAATTAAAAAAAATCAAACCTGACTTAATAATTGTTGTTGCTTTCAGACTTTTACCAGACATTATATGGAAAATCCCAAAGTTGGGTACTTTTAATTTACATGCATCGCTTTTACCCCAGTATAGAGGAGCAGCTCCAATCAATTGGGTTTTGATAAACGGAGAATCTGAAACTGGAGTAACAACTTTTTTTATTGATAAAAATATAGATACTGGTGAAATTATTTTACAAAAAAAATTAAAAATTAAAAAAAATGATACTGCAGGAAGCCTACATGACAAACTAATTAAACTTGGAAAACAATTAGTTTTAAAAACTGTTGAATTAATTAGTGAAAAGAAAATTAATAAGATCCCACAAATTAATAACTCGTATTTGAAAATAGCTCCTAAGTTAAATAAGACTAATTGCAGAATTGATTGGAAAAAAAATGGAATGGAAATTGAAAATCAAGTTAGGGGTTTATGCCCTCGTCCAGGATCCTGGACAATTTTAGAAAACGGAAAGAATAAACTTAACTTAAAAATTTATGAAGTTAGCTTTATAAAAGAACAACATATTCAAAAAAAAGGAATAGTGGTTATTGATAATAACTCTATAAAAATAAGTATTGATAATGGTTTTATCAAATTAATTCAGTTTAAATTAGAAGGGAAAAAACAGATGAATATCAAAGATTTTTTAAATGGATACACATTCGAGCCCAATGCAAAAATTATATAAAAAATAAATTTTAAATTACTAATTTTAAACACTCATTAACTTAGCAAATTTAGTTTGATTATAGAAAAAGGTAAATTACTCATTGCAGAACCTTCAATTATTGGGGACTTGTCATTTAATAGATCAATTATTCTAATTGTTGAGCATAATTCTAATGGATCTATCGGATTTATCATGAACAAACCTTTGAATATTAAATTAGATGATATCATTCCAGAAATCGAATCTAATTTTACTGTATACAATGGTGGTCCAGTGCAACAGGATAGTTTGTACTTTGTTCATAAAATCTCAAGTTTAGTCCCAGAAAGTATTGAAATATCTGATGGTCTATATTGGTGTGGAAATTTTAAATGTATTTCAAAACTTATAAAAGAAAAAAAAGTTGATAAGGAAGAAATAAAATTTTTTTTGGGATACTCGGGTTGGGATAGCAATCAGTTACAGTTTGAACTGAAAAGTAATTCTTGGATATTAAGTGATAATTTAGATCGAAAAAATATTATAGAAGTTGTAGATAATACGTTCTGGAAAAATAAAATGCTCTCTCTAGGGGGCAAATATAGTATTTGGTCTAATACGCCTGAAAACCCATCACTTAATTAATCAAAACCAATTTCACTATTCAGTTTATTAATTAACTTTTTACATACAACATTATTATAATTTTTTTTACGATACTTTGTTACAGTATTTATACCATCAATTACATTGGTAATGAAAATTTCGTCAGACTTTTGAAGTTCAAAAGATAAAATAGAATTCACCTCTAACTCAAACTCATTCGATCCCTTAACAATTTCTATTATTTTTTTTCTAACGATTCCATTCAAGCATCCGTCAGACAAAGGAGGGGTTTTTATTAAATTATCTTTTACAATAAAAATATTACCATTTAAAGCTTCAATAATGTTCTTATTTGTATTAATCAACAAGCAATTATCAAAATTATTTTCATTAGCATAAATACTACCAATAACATTAGTTACTTTATTATTTGTTTTCAGGGTTGATAACAAATTTGGAGAAACTAAGAAATCTTTGAAAAGCTCAATTTCATACTTTTCATTATTTAAAATATATTTATTTGATTTTAGTGGTGTTGCGGTTATAGCGTATTCAATATGGTTGGAGTGAGGCAAATAATAACCACCATTTTTTCTAAAAACAATCAATTTTACTCTAAATAATTTACAATTTGAATCTAATTTTTTAAGTAACTCCATTATTTCATTTTCAAGATATTCTGGAGTAAAATTCATTGGAATATCCATCCTTAGAATCCTCATTGAAGACATTAATCTAAAATAATGATGTTCCCAAAATAATGGCTTATTGACAACTTTTATGGTTTCAAATAATGAATCTCCATAGGTAAAACCTCTATTTTCTAAGGAAAGTAATTTGTTAGAATCCTTAAAAATAAATCCATTGATGTTGATCATAAAATTTAATAGTGGAAATTAATTATCTAGAACCAAGAACCTGCTTAAGAGACGAAACTTGATTTTCCCAAAGCATTTTAGATTCTTCTAATTCATCATCATCACAAAAATCAGTTACAATTAAGGAAACATCTTTTGTTAAATTATCAACCTGAATACTCAATTCAAAAAAGGTAGAATCATCTTCGCTATCAAGCCACTTAAATCTAATTCGCTCTGAACTTTTTTTCGCAACTAATTTTGCATGTTCTTCCGAATCATCCCAAATGAATACAAAAAATTCACCTCTGGAATTAACATTGTCAGCAAACCATTCGGATAACCCTGAGGGTGTTGAAATATAGTTGAAAAGTAGTTGTGGTGATGACTGAATAGGAAATTCCAATTCAAATTTAACCTTTGTATTCATATTAATTTAATTAAGCATCCAATATATACAATAATTTATTAGTTTGAAAAGAAAAAAATGTTTTTTAAAAAGCTTTTTTTGAAAGGACACAAATTTGTTTCTATATTTGCGACCATTAATAAGGCGTGGTAGCTCAGTTGGTTAGAGCGTCGGATTCATAACCCGGAGGTCGGGAGTTCAAATCTCCCCCACGCTACATAATTTAAAAGTGATATTATTTTTTTTTAGTGAAATTTGAAATTAGACCTTGTAAATCAATTGTCTTCTGAGAACCATTGGACATATTTTTTAAAGTATATTTCCTCATGTAAAGCTCATTTTCACCAACTAAAACAATAAATGGTATACCCTTTTTATTTGCATATGAAATTTGCTTTTTAAGCTTTGAATCATTAGGATATAATTCACATATAATTCCTTTTTCTCTGAGTTTCATTATAGCATTGTAAGAAAAAAGACTTTCTTTATTTCCAAAATTGGTAAACATAACCTCTATTTTATCTTCATTTTTTTGAGGAAGCAAGCCTTGTTCTTTTAACAAAAAAAGAATTCTATCAAGTCCAAAACTAATTCCTACTCCACTAATATTATTTAAGCCAAATATTGAGGTAAGATCGTCATATCTTCCCCCTGCAGCTATTGAACCAATATCGATACTATTACTAACTGCCTCAAAGATAGTGCCTGTATAATAATTGAGCCCTCGTGCCAAAGTTAAATCCAATTCAAGGTTTATTGTTTCTAAATTTAATTGATCCATAGTATTAAAAATAAACTCAATTTCACTGATTCCATCAGTACCAATTTTACTATTCGACAATAGCAATTTCAAATTAAGAATTTTGTCGTTTACAGGAACATCTTTTAAAAAAAGGAATTCTATTTTTTTAAATTTTTCATTAGAAATTCCAGCTAAAAGTATTAATTTCTTTACCTCTTCAATTCCAATTTTATCAATTTTATCAAGTATTGATGTAAACTCTGAAAATCTATCATTAATAGAAATTAGCTCTGAAATTGAGTATAGGATTTTCCTATTATTTATTTTTAAATTGACTCCTCCTAATTTTAAATCTGTAAAAACGCTATCGAAAAGCTTTATAAATTCGATCTCTGACCATAATGAATCAGATCCTAATAAATCTGCATCACACTGATAAAATTCTTGAAAGCGTCCTTTTTGAGGACGATCAGCTCTCCAAACAGGTTGTATTTGATATCTTTTGAAAGGAAATGTTATTTCATTTTGATTTTGCGAAACATATCTTGCTAAAGGAACAGTCAAGTCATATCTAAGAGCTTTTTCGGATAAGGAGTTAGAAAACTTAGTCAAAAGATTATCTTCTAAAGCAGATAAGTCGGCATTTCTTAACTTTTCGCCTGAATTTAAAATTTTAAAAACCAAGCGATCGGCATCCATACCATATTTGCCCAAAAGGTTTTCTCTTAGTTCAAAACTTGGGGTTTCGATTGGTTGGTACCCATAGAGTTGAAAATTTTTTTTGATAATATCAAAAACATATTCCCGATCAGCTATTTCTTGAGAATTAAAATCCCTTGTACCCTTTGATATGCGAGGTTTCAATGACATTATAACTTTTAATTAGACAAATATCTAATTTTTTAAAATCCTACACAATGAGTTCCGCAAAATACTTAAATAAATTACCTTTTGTAATACATGCGCCTTGCTCAATCAAACTAAATATTTTTTGTTCTTTATCTTTACCAATTTTCTTTTGCGCTGTAAAAATTTCTACATCATCTGACATTAAATTTTCTCTAAGCCATTTAATTCCTTCTTTATATCTTAGGTCTAATTTTGTATTATTTACTTTAAGTCCAATAAGTGATATTGAATCAATATTAATTTTAAATAAATACATATAATTCAAATTAATATTTTCTAAAAATTTTACTTTTTTTAACACATTTTCCCAGACTATATCGCTAAACTTTTGCAAATATTGTTGCGCAACATCGGGTTTTTTTGATTTTAAAGCTGTCCATTCTTCTTTAGTGATTAAATTTGATGATAGAAATTTGATGAATTCTCTGTGAAGTTCATCAAATTGATCCTTTGACAATAATTTATATTTCATAACTATGAAAAAAGTCTGCACAACTGAACAGACTTTTCAATAACAATTATTTCGTTTGAAACACTATTTTTTTTCAGGAACAATTTCAAAATTTAAATCAAAAATAATCTCTCTGTGAAGTCGAATTTTAGCAACATATTTACCAAGTCTTTTAATGTTGCCCCCCGAAACACTAATAAACTTCTTTTCAATATTATAGCCAGAAGTTTCCAGTACCTTTGAGATGTCATGGTTGCTTACTGAACCAAAAAGTTTATCAGCTGTACCAACTTTAGCTGGAATTTTAAATTCGAGTTTACTGATTTTGTTTGCTAGTTTTTTTGAATCTTCAACAAGCTTTTGTTCTTTAAAAGCTTTTTGTTTTAAATCTTCAGCTAAAACTTTTTTTGCAGAAAGAGTAGCTAACATAGCTTTTCCTGTTGGTATTAAGAAATTTCTTCCATAACCGTTTTTAACAATTACTAAATCGTCTTTAAATCCTAATCCTTCAACATCCTGTTTTAATATTATTTCCATTTTAAAAAAATTATTTTAATAAATCAGCTACATAAGGCATGAGAGCTAAATGTCTAGCTCTTTTAACGGCTACAGAAACCTTACGTTGATATTTTAATGAAGTACCTGTTAATCTTCTTGGAAGCAGCTTACCTTGTTCATTAACAAATCCTAATAAAAAATCTGGATCTTTATAATCTACATACTTGATCCCAGATTTTTTGAATCTACAATATTTTTTTTTCTTGTTAGTTTCTATGTTTAGGGGAGTGAGGTACCTGATTTCACCGCTTTTCTTGGACTTTGCTTGTTGTTCTAACGACATAATTATGATTTTACTTTAATTTTTTCTCTTCTTCTCTCTGCCCACGATATAGCATGTTTATCCAACTTGACTGTCAGATATCTCATAAATCTTTCATCGCGCCTAAACTCGACCTCCAAAAGATTAATTACCTTGCCAGGAACAGTGTACTCAAACAAGTGGTAAAAACCACTTTTTTTATTTTGGATAGGATAAGCTAATTTTTTTAACCCCCAGTCCTCTTTCGATACCATCTTAGCCCCATTAGAAATGAGAAAATCTTCATATTTCTTTACTGTTTCCTTTATCTGTTCATCAGATAAAACGGGATTTAAGATGAAAACAGTTTCATAATGATTCATATTATTTCTTTAAATGCGTGCAAACTTAAGTAATTATTAGGATAATGGCAACACAATTTTTATCTTTTTATATGATAAGGATTAGGCATTTTAACGTACTTTCTTGGTTTTAATCGATTTATTTGATTATAATTGTGGATTATTTAACTCTGAATTATCGAACTTTAACCGATTTTGTGATGACACTTAATGCAATAATTATTGATCCAAACGCTTTACAGCGCATGGATACAGTCAAAAAATCTAACGACCATATTTCAATCAATCTTCTAGCAGAGTTTAGTTCATGTGTTGAGGCTAATGAATTTCTTATAAATACTGATGTTGATTTGATTTTCTTAGAAATTGATATACCAAAAATTAATGGTTTTGAATTCCTTGATATACTGGATGCATCAAAAATATCTAAGCCAGAAATTATCATTATTTCAAAAAATACGGAACATGCTTTCAAATCATACAAGTACAGTGTTGTTGATTACTTATCCAAGCCATTAAATCAAACACTGTTTGATATAGCAATTGAAAAAACTCTTAAAAAATTGAATATATCTATCAACAAAAAAAATACTAAAGAAAGTCAGCATATATTTGTCAAAAGTAACCTAAAAAAGAGAAAAGTTTTTGTTAGAGATATTAAATGGATTGAAGCACTCGGTGATTATGTGAAGCTGATAACAAACAATGGTAGTTACGTAATATTATCAACTATGAAAGCTTTTGAAAATGAACTTCCTGCTGGTAAATTTTTAAGGATTCACAAATCATATATTATTAACTTAAAAAAGATTGAAAGATACAACAGTCGTTACGTAGAAATAGATAATTTTCAGATACCTTTAAGTAGAAATAAAAAAAATCATTTAAACAAAGCTTTAGAAACGTCCAAGTAGCAGTTAAATCAATAACTATCAACATCGATAATTAAACGGATAGATCCAAAACCTCTAACGCTTCTAAAGGTACTTCGTAATTTAAGTAAGCTTTGCTTTGTTTTTCTCAAGGAAAAATTATTTGGGATTTTTAACAAGAAATTTTTTATATATAAACCCCTTACTCTAGGTATTGAAGGTGATTCAGGTCCCAATACATATTTAGCTCCAAAAACTCTTTTTAATGCAATATTTAACCACTCCGAACCCTGGTTAACTTTGTCAAAATCACTATGCTTTAAAATTACTTTAATTAGTTTAAAATAGGGAGGGTATTTATAAAGAATTCTTTGTGATGACTGATCATTAAACATTGACTTGTAATCATTATTTGATACTTGCTTTAATATTTCTTGATCAGTATTAAAAGTTTGTATAATAACGTGTCCTCTAGTCCCTTTTCGCCCTGACCTTCCTGCAACTTGCAGTAATAGTTGAAAACTTCTTTCATGAGATCTAAAATCCGGGAAATTAATTAATTGATCAGCATTGAGTACTCCAACTAATTTAACATTCCCAAAATCTAAGCCTTTGGTTAACATTTGTGTCCCAACCAGAATATCAATTTCTCTTTTTTGAAAACTTTCAATGATTTTATCAAAAGAATATTTTCCCCTTGTTGTATCAAAATCCATGCGAGCAACATTTGCATTGGGGAATAAATTTTTAGCTTCTTCCTGTACCTGCTCAGTACCGAAGCCTTTATAGTCTAAATCATTACTCCCACAATCAATACATTGTCCACACATATTAATACTATATCCGCAATAATGGCACTTAAGATTTTTTTTGTTTTGATGATACGTTAAACTAACGTCACAATTTATGCACTTTGGTATATAACCACAAGAGTTACAGCTTAAAACTGGAGTATAACCTCTTCTGTTTTGAAATAATATAATTTGTTTTCCAGCCTTCAGTGTCTCATTAATTTTTAATATTAATAAATCGCTAAAGTGGCCCTTCATTCTTTTCCTCTTAAACTTATCTCTCAAATCAACTAGTTCTATTGTTGGTAGTATTATGTTTTTATATCGCTTATTCAAACTTACATACCCATATTTTTTGTTTTTACAAGCGTTAAAATAGCTTTCAACGCTTGGAGTTGCCGAACCTAAAATAACTTTTGCACCGAGAAAACTAGCTAGCATTATTGCGGAGTCTCGAGCTTGATATCTTGGAGAGGGCTCAGTTTGTTTGTATGAAGGCTCGTGCTCCTCGTCAACAATTATAAGTTTCAGATTTTTAAAAGGAAGAAAAAGAGAGGATCTAGGTCCTACTATGATTTGAGCTGATTGTGAACCACTTTTAACTTTTTTCCATATGTCAATTCTCTCGTTTGAACTAACTCTAGAATGATAAACTATAACCTTTGATCCAAAATATAAATTTAATCTATTTACTAATTGAGATGTTAGAGCGATTTCTGGGACAAGAAATAAAACTTGGTTATTAACAGAAATTACATCTTCTATTTTCTTTATATAAATTTCAGTTTTTCCTGATGAAGTGACACCGTGCAAAAGACATACTGACTTTTTTGATAAAACATTTTCAATTTTTTTTAATGCTTGGTTCTGATCTTGAGTCAATTGAAAATTTACTAGTCTTTCGTTTTTTTGTTTAATAATTTTTTCAATTTCAACAAAGTATTCTTCAAAATACCCCTTATCAATCAAATTTTTTATTTGCGCAGAAGTTCCTGAACAATTTTCCTTAATGTCACTTACTTTAACTATTCGCTGAACATTCGATAAAACTAAATAAGTTGAAATAATTGATTTCAGTTTTTTTGATCTCGAAAGCTCAGTATTTATTTTTTCCTGAGATTTTTTTGATTTATAATTTGGAGTAAGCTTGACGCACCTCACTAATTTTGGCTTATATTTTTCGACTAAATTCTTTGTGTTGAATAAAACATTTAAATTAATTAAAGGATTCAAAATTGAAAAAATATTTTTTTTGTTCAAAATAGATTCAATCTCCCTTATTGTCAAACTATTTTTAAATTGCAGTGCCTCAATTACTAAATATTGATCATCTGTTAATTTAATTTTATTAATGTCAAAATCATTATTTATTGATATAATAGATTCCATTTTTAAAATAAAAGAGCTTGGTAGTGCTGCAGACATAACCTCACCAATACTACACATGTAATATTCACTAATCCATTTCCAAAATTTTAATTGATTTAACGTAACTGTTGAGCTTTGATCTAAGATACTGTGAATTGACTTGACATCATAAAGCGTTGGGGGTTCATCATGTAATCTCAGTACAATGCCTGTGTATATTTTATTACCTCCAAAGGGTACACATACCCTGAAACCAGGTTTTATGAATTCTGATTCAGCTTCGGTTATAGCGTAAGTAAAGTTACGCTCCAAAGGAAGGGGTAAAATAATTTCAGCAAAATATTTGTGAACTAAATGCATGATTCCCGTAATCGACTCAAAGAAACATTCAACTCAAAACCTAAAAGCAAAATTATTGAATTTAACCATGAATAAAATAATAGTATCAATAAAGCTCCAATTGAACCATAAAGTTGATTGTAAGAAGGAAAATTCTCAATATAAATACCAAACAAATAAGAATTAATTATTATCAATAAGGTTGTCATTAAAGCTCCAACAGAAAAGAAATTTGTTTTATTATTTTTAGTTCCAAAAAAATAAAGAATAGCAATACTGAGATATACCATTGAAATAAAAAATATAAATTTTATTGAATTTAATAAAGTTAAATCATAAGAATCATTAGAAAAATTAAACTTTTCATAAATTGGGTGAAAAACATATATTTCCAAAAAGCCAAGCCCAATTATAGTGATTATTAAAACAAAAACTAAAATTACTGAAACTCCAAAAGCATATAAATATTGATTAAAGAAATTGCGATTAATCTGTTTGTGATAAGAGTTTTGAAAACCTGAAAAAACAGCGCTAACACCATTAGCCATTAATAGCATAGATACCAGAAATACAGACGATAAAAGACCACCTCTAGTTTGATTATTTATGTTTTCAAAAATATTTTTATTAAAAAAATCCGAAGTGTTAGGAGGCAAAGTATTATTAAGAACTTCTAAAAAATCAGATTGAAATGAAGAAATTGGTATGTAAGGTATTAGAATTATTATGAATAATAAAAAAGGGAAAATAGCCATAAAAAAGTTAAATGCTATAGAACTTGCGCGTGTTGTTAAAGCTCCATTAATAATTCCTACATAATAAATCTTAAATAGATCAAAAACAGACAATCCTCCCATTTTAGGAAGCTTAATCGATTTTAAAAATCTAATTATATTACTTAAAACTGGATAATTAACAATTTTATTTTCTTTTCCTTTCAAACTAAATGTATTATAGTGAATAATTTATTTCTTTACATAAATTTACCAATTAAATTATTATGTTGAAGACTTTAATAAATTTTAAAAATTAAAATGCTAAAATTATTTTTTCAAAATATTATGATTATAATTTACAAAGTAATAATTCATAAATTTGTCAAATGAAAATTAAACTTCTGGTCATTGGTAAAACTACCAATAAATCTCTAATTGATCTTATTAAAAAATACGAAAATCGATTAATTAAATATATTTCATTCTCACAAGAAATTATTCCTTGTTTAAAAAAAACACAAAACTTAAGTGAGAATATTATTAAACAAAAAGAAGCAAAAATGATACTAAATAAGGTTAAGAAAAATGATTGTATTTTTTTACTTGATCAAAGTGGTATTTCTTTAAGTTCTTTTCAATTTTCAAGACTTTTACAAAAACAAATAAATAATAGGACAAAGCAATTAGTCTTTATCATTGGTGGTGCATACGGTGTTTCTGATGAAATTAAACATCTTGTAGATAAAAAAATTTCATTCTCAAAAATGACTTTTTCACATCAAATGATAAGATTGTTTGCTATCGAACAAATTTACCGTGGATTCACAATATTAAATAATGAACCTTATCATCATAAATAGCAATGATCGAGATAGTATTTTCAACTAACAACATGAACAAGTTTAAAGAGGTTAAGCTTCAACTACCTAAAGATATTAGTCTGATAAGTTTGAAAGATATTGGTTGTTACGAAAAAATACCTGAAACTGAAACAACAATTCGATCCAATGCAATTCAAAAGGCAAAGTATGTAAAAGAAAAATACGGATTTAATTGTTTTTCTGACGACAGTGGTCTTGAAATAGATAATTTGAATGGTGAACCAGGAGTTAATTCAGCTACATACGCTGGTTTAGAAAAAAATTCAAAAAAAAATATAAACAAAGTGTTGAAAAAATTAAAAGGTAAAAAAAATAGAGATGCAAGTTTTAAAACAATTATAGCCCTGTACTTAGATGGTAATTTATTAACTTTCGAAGGGATATGCAAAGGGCAAATTACCAAAAAACCAATTGGAATAAAAGGCTTTGGCTATGATCCAATTTTTATCCCTAAAGGTTTTAATAAAACTTTTGCGGAGATGACTATGAAAGAAAAGAATATGATTAGTCACAGAGGTTTGGCTGTCAACAAACTGATTAGCTTTTTTAGTAAATTACGACCTTGTTAAATTTCTAATAGTTTATTAAATTTATTAGGAAAATTTGCCTATGAGACTTTTTCTTCTTTTTACAACCTTTTTTTTTCTTTCAACAGAAATAATAGCTCAAGAAAACAATACAGTTAAAGGAAAAATTTTAGATTCAGCAACAGACAAACCTATGGACAATGTTAATATTGTTAATTTGAATCAAGTCTATGGTACTACAACAAACAGTCAAGGACAATTTGAAATCCAAGCAAAAAAAAATGATACTCTTCACCTATCATTCTTAGGCTTCAAATCTATTAAACTACGAGTAACAAATGATTGGATTAAATTTAAAAACATTACAACCATAAAAATGACTTCTCTAGCCCTAACACTTGATGAGGTAATAATTAATAAAATTAAACTGACAGGCTTTCTGGAAATTGATATAAAGCAAATCCCAATACAAAAAAATACAAGATATAGTATTTCAGGTTTAAATTCTGGCTATGAATCAACATCAAAAGAACCAAGAATGGTTACTAAAGTTTTGGGAGCCATTTTTAACCCAGCTAATTTTTTACATAGCGTATTTGGTAAAAAAAATAGAGAGATGAAAAAATTAAGGAAGATAAAGAAACAAGACGAAATTAGAAACCTATTAGCGACAAGATTTGATAGAGAAATGTTAGTTGCCCTTTTAAAAGTAGATAGATTAGACTTAGATCTTCTTGTAAGCGAATGCAATTATTCTAATGACTTTATTAAGAATGCCAACGATCTACAGATTCTTGACGCTCTAAGTGAGTGTTATGAAGAGTATAAAGTTTTAATAAAAGCTAGGTAACCTCCACACAACTGTTAATATTATAAAGTTTAATCTTAAAAGAAAAATAATATCTTTGCAGTTTAATTTGATTTATATGTCGTCATCGAAATTAAATGCAATATCTCCTTTGGATGGAAGATACAGAGAAAAAGTAAATTCTTTGGCTGAATATTTTTCAGAAAAGGCTCTTATAAAATTTAGAATTCAAGTTGAAATTGAATACTTTATATCACTTTGTAATTTACCACTAAAACAACTTGAAAAATTTGACAGAATCAAATTTAATTCATTAAGATCAATTTATAAAAATTTCAATGATCAGGATGCAGAACATATTAAAAAACTAGAACAAAAAACCAATCATGATGTAAAGGCTGTCGAATATTTTCTTAAAGAAAAATTTACATCAATGGGAATCAGTGAATACAAAGAATTTATACATTTTGGACTGACTTCGCAAGACATCAATAATACGGCAATTCCTCTTAGCTTAAAACTAGCTAATAAAAATATATATCAACCAAAGCTAGAGTTATTAATTAAAAATCTTTCAAAACTTTCGAAAGATTGGAAAAATATTCCAATGCTTGCCAGAACACACGGTCAACCTGCTTCTCCTACCCGATTAGGCAAAGAAATTGAAGTTTTTATAACTCGACTAAATCAACAATTAAAGATATTAAGAAAAATTCCATATGCCGCAAAGTTCGGAGGTGCAACAGGGAATTTTAATGCTCACCTCATTGCGTATCCAAATGTAAAGTGGAAGAATTTCAGTAAGAATTTCGTTGAAAAAAAACTTGGTCTTTATTATTCATTCCCAACAACACAGATTGAGCATTACGACCATATGGCTTCTCTTTTCGACGCAATGAAAAGAATAAATTCCATTATCATAGACATGAATCGTGATTTTTGGACATATATTTCAATGGATTATTTTAAACAGAAAATTAAGCCTGGTGAGGTTGGTAGTTCTGCAATGCCACACAAAGTTAATCCAATTGATTTTGAAAATAGCGAAGGGAACCTAGGAATTGCTAATGCGATTTTGGAACATCTTGCAGCGAAGTTACCAATATCAAGACTTCAGCGAGATTTAACTGATAGTACAGTAATGAGAAATATAGGTGTCCCATATGCCCATTCTATTATTTCTATTGATTCTACAATCAAAGGGCTAAAAAAATTAGTTGTAAATCTTGACAAAATCAATAATGATTTAAATGAAAATTGGGCTGTAGTAGCTGAAGCAATTCAAACAATTTTGAGAAAAGAGGGTTATCCAAACCCCTACGAAGCTCTCAAAAATCTTACACGTGTTAAATCAATGATAGATTCAAAATCAATAATTAATTTCATAGATAGTTTAGAGGTTAGTGACTCTATAAAAAATGAATTAAAAGCTATAACTCCATTCAATTACACTGGAATCAAATGAAAAATATCTTCAAGTATACATTTTTAACATTGATAAGCCTAACAATATTTAGTTGCTTCAATGATAGTGATGATAGTGTAATTGATGGAACTGAAATTAAAAATTTTGTTTGGAAAGCTATGAATACTGTCTATTTATATAAATCTGAAATAATTGATTTATCAAATGAACGATTCAGTAATGATTCAGAATTTCAATCTTTTTTAAACTTATATGAATCACCAGAATTACTTTTTGAAAACTTAATTTTTAATCGACAAACTATTGATCGTTTTAGTTTCATTACTGATAATTATTTTGAATTAGAGCAACAATTAAGCGGTATTGCACTAAGTAATGGTGCAGAATACAATTTTTATTTAATTCCTGGAACTATCGATCAAGTTTTTGGGATTGTTAGATTAGTGCATCCTAACAGTAATGCCAGTGCTGCTAACTTGACAAGAGGAACAATTTTTAATAAAATTAATGGAACACCCTTAAACACCTCTAATTTATCAAACTTATTGAATCAAACTAGCTACAGTATAAATATAGCTTTATATGACGATAATGAAACGGATATCGTTTCGGATGATCTAATTTTAGAGACATCAAATTTGATTAGTCTTAACAAAGAGGCTTACAACGAAAATCCAATTTTTAAACATTTAATTTTTAATTTAGAATCGGATAAAGTAGGTTATATTATGTACAATGGATTTATTAGTGAGTTTGATAATCAACTAAATCAAATTTTTGGTGAATTTAAGTCAGAAAATATAGATAACCTAGTTTTAGATCTTAGGTACAACTCGGGAGGTAGTATACAAACTGCGACAGCCCTGGCTAGTATGATAACTGGACAGTTTACTGGTCAAATTTTTACTAAACTTAATTATAATGAAGACTTACAAAGTAATAATTCAAATTTTAATTTTTTAGACCAGATTAATGGTAATCCTTTAAACAACCTCAACTTAGAAAAAATTTATATATTAACATCAAACAGGTCAGCTTCTGCTAGTGAAATGATGATAAATAGCCTTAAATCATACATAAACGTAGTTCAAATTGGAGACAAAACCCTTGGTAAATCCCAGGCTTCACAGTTATTATACGATTCGCCAAATTTAAGTAGAAATAATGTTAATCCTAATCACACATACGCTCTTCTTCCATTAATTGCAATTTCTGTTAACAAAAATGATGAAAATGTACCCTCATCTGGAATCGAACCAGCAATCAACGTTATAGAAAACCCAAACGATTATGGTATGATTGGAGATTTTAATGAACCTCTTTTAAATACTGCACTTATGGCTATACAAGGGTTAAATAGAAATTCAAATAATTTTAGCAAAGAATCTCTTTTAATTGATTATCACAATCCAAAAAAGTTTACAGACTTAATGTATGTTGATTAGAAATCTAGATAAAAAACAATTAATTGTTTGTACTATCATACTTTTAGCTGCATTAACAAGGTTACTACCTCATCCTCCAAATTTTACCCCGATGACAGCGATAGCACTTTTTGGAGGTGTATATTTTACAAGAAAGTTAAATGCGTACTTAACTCCGATATTAATTATGGTAGTTTCTGATATTTTCCTCGGTTTTTATGCTATTTCAGTTTTTGTTTACCTATCATACCTAATTATTGTCTTTATAGGAGTCAGATCAAAAAAAATTAGTTTTTTAAATATATTTTCATCAAGCATAATCTTCTTTATTCTTTCGAATTTTGGTGTTTGGTTAATTGGATACCCTAAATCATGGAACAGCTTAGTTGAGTGCTATGTCGTAGCAATTCCTTTTTTTAGAAATTCGATATTTGGTGACTTTTTCTTCTCAATTTTATTTGTAGCATTTTATGAGATAAGCAAAAAAGCCCTGATTAGTAGAGCTTGAATAATTAGAATGTTCTATACAAATTAAAGCCGAAAAAAACATCTCCCTCTCTCCAGTCACCTGATGAGGAAGTCATCAAGTTTATAGCATTCATTGATTGAGAATTTGAGAAAAGTAGTTGAAAAACATGTCCTCCAGTTTCAATATCAATACCAATTCCTAACGGATTTTTAAAAAAAGATGTTTGAGATTTATTTAAATGATAACCATAATCAAAATTAATAGATGTACGCTTAGTTAGCATAAACCTAGCTCCAAAAACAGCTCCATATTGAGAATTTTGTTGATCTTCGAAAGTAACCAGGTTTTCGTGAAAAAAAACAGGGGAAACAAGAATAGAAAATTTATCGTTAAATTTCCTTGAAATCATTAACTGGTTAAAATAGCCGATTCGGTTGCTAAACTTGAGATTTGGGTAATTCTCCTCTTCAAGGGATGAATCTAAAGTGGCTGAAAAATAAAACACAACTGTAATTGGATAGCTTTCTGATTGTGAAATTAGCTTAGATTTATATCCAAGGTCATAAGTTTTTTTGAAAGTCGTTCTTGAGATACTCAAATTTGAATAATCATTAATTCCGTAAATAAAATTAAGTCTTGTTATTGCGTCATCTAGTCCAAAGAAATTATTAAAACCATACTTTACACTTCCAAATCTGTGTGAAACAGAAAAGGCAAATTGTTTTGCCGCCAATATTTTAGTAGATTCAAAGTTTACTATCTTTAAACCTTTAAAAGTTGCAATAATATCTAGATTTTCTTCATAATCAATCTCACTCAATAAATCAGATTGGGAATTTACTTGGAAAGTAAAAGAAATAAAAATTAAAAAAAATCTAATAGGGAAATTCATGTTTTTATGCAAAAAAATTTATTAGTTAATTATTGAGCAATTTTCAAATCTAAATTCATCTAAAAGGCTATCATAACCTAAGTATTTACCTCTTATATCAATATTGTCGCCAACTTTAACATTAATATTCTTTTTTAATACTTTACAATATACATTATTATCTAAAAACAATGATGAATTATCTAAATCTAAACTAGTCACATAACCATTCAATATAATTGTAAGACCTTTATATTTGTCTGTTTTGAAATCTTTTTCAACGGACTCAATGAAATCTGTTGAAGTTAATTTAATTGGCTCATCATTTCCCGAAAGCCAATTGTTTAAATATATAAAACTAATTAGTGAAATAATAACTACAATAAAAATATAAAAAAATGATTTCACTTATTTAGCTTATTTAAAATTAAGTTGAGCTCTACATAAATTTTGTTAGGAATTTTTTTTCTAACAATTTTAGGAATCTTGATATTAAAATCCGAAACAAGTAAAGAAAATACTCCACTGATTGATATTTGGTTATCTTTATTTTCTACATATAAAGGTAAATTAGTTATCTTCTTCTCCACTCCATGAAAAAAAAGCAATCCATCAAAAAAATACTTCTTCGACTTAGAAATTGAAAAATTTTTAATGGTGCCTTTAAAAAATGCTTTGGGGTATTGATCCGATTCAGCGT
>CEVS01043201.1_pt1 | contig 142679 bp, 114 predicted proteins | sample 361571 | NCBI WGS metagenome assembly CEVS01 (sample SAMEA2623850, study PRJEB7988) | marine metagenome | isolation source: saline water (ENVO:00002010), including | reverse complement strand
GAGCCAACGCCAATTCAAGCACAATCAATCCCTATTCTTTTGGAGGGACACGACTTTCTCGGCAGTGCCCAAACAGGAACAGGAAAAACAGCTGCATTTGCGATTCCGATTATACAACGGATTTTTCTCCAACGTTCAAAGAAAAAGAAGAAAGGCAGACGGGTACTAAGGGCACTAATTATTTCTCCCACACGAGAACTCACGATTCAAATTGCCGAAAATATCTCAATCTATTCAAGACACACAGGAGGAAAGAATGTGGTAATTTATGGGGGTGTAAGCCAGCATAAACAGACGAGTGCACTGCGAAATGGAGCAGATATTTTGATCGCTACTCCTGGCCGTTTACTTGATCTTATTGGCCAAGGTTATATTCGACTTAACAGTATCGATTACTTTGTTTTGGATGAAGCCGACCAAATGCTTGATATGGGCTTTATTCATGACATCAAAAAAATCATTACAAAACTGCCAGAGAAACGACAATCTCTTTTTTTTTCTGCAACAATGCCACAAGCAATTTCCGAATTGTCAGACCAAATTTTGAACCAACCCAAACGTGTTAAGATCGCGCCAGAACAGACCACTGCAGAAAAAGTTTTTCAATCTGTTTATTTTGTCAATAAAGAAGATAAAAATGATTTACTAAAACATGTGGTGAACGAAAATCCAGGAGCTTCAATATTAGTGTTTTCACGAACAAAACACGGTGCTGATAAAATAGTCAAGGTGCTTCAAAAATCCAATATAAAGTCAGAAGCGATTCATGGAAATAAATCTCAAAACGCAAGACAAAAGACACTACAGCATTTTAAAAAAAATAAGTTTTCTGTCCTAGTTGCAACCGATATTGCAGCACGTGGAATTGATGTGAGTAAATTGTCTTTGGTTATTAATTATGATTTACCTAATGTCCCAGAAACCTATGTTCATCGAATCGGACGCACAGGGCGAGCACAAGAAATCGGAGAAGCGATATCGTTTTGTTCTAATGCTGAAAAGAGATACTTAGGGGATATTCAAAAGCTCATTAATCAAAAAATCCCAGTAATTTCCGATCACCCATTTTCCAACCCAAAAGATGGAGGTGAATTTGATACTAAAAAAGATAAAAAAACCAAAAATAGATCAAGATCTTCATCATCTACGCCAAAGGTTTCAAAAAAAAATGCGGGATCATTTAGAGGAAAACTTAAAAAGAATTCAAAAAGAAAATCAAACTTTAAAAAGAATTCAAAAAGAAAATCAAACTTTAAAAAGAGTTCGAAAAGGAAAAAAGAATAGTATTTATTTACTTTATAATGTTATTAGGTTTACCAAAAATGTAAGTGATTGTTTCGAAAATAACTTAATGGGGTGTTCACACAAGGATAAACCTTCTTTTTTAGATTTATACCTTTTTTATTTTTTTATTAATCGCCTTATAAATGTTTTTGTCGGAGTTACAATGCTTATCATGTAAAACCCAGCTTTCAATGTAGAAATATCCAACTGCGTTTTATAGTCATTTATAGATATTTTATTTAAAACTATTTTGCCTGTGGGGTCAATGACTGAAATACATTCAATAGAGTCAAGATCTTTAAGCTCTATGTAAAATATATTAGAAGATGGGTTTGGATAAAACTTATTTATTTCGGTATTTATATTAATCCCTAGTGAATTACAATTAGAATTTCCATTAAGGCTGTAGTTTGAAACAAAATTCCATATTTCCTGAGTGGCGTTTATGTCCATATTCCCAAAACTCCCTGGCCAATCATGGCCCCCACCAATGACTTTAAGTTCCTCAACGTATTTACATCCCTCACTAGTTGACCATGAATGTCTCTCAACAATTGATCCATCGAATGGATCTGTATCAGGAACATCTAATACACTAGCTTCTAATTCACAGTTATTGTAATTAGCCCAAAAGCTATGCATTTCTTGAGCTGAAACCCAATATTCAACTCCAAAAACTGTTAGGCCTTCATACAATGAAATTGGATCATCAGTTCCAAGAATTGTAATGATTCCCGTAGGATGAACTGGGTTACAAATGTTATGAATACTTGTCAAAGTAGTCCTGGCTACAACACCAATTGCTGCTATTTTTTCATTCAATCTACATGCTAGTGACAAAGCAAACCCTCCCCCGTGAGAATAACCACAAGCATAAATACGACTTTCATCAATTTGATAATTATCAACAATTGAATCAATTAAAGCTTCAATAAAAAAAACATCATCAACTTCTGTTGGTTCTTTGTGAATCCAAAGATTGCCTCCATCGTCATTAGGATCTGGTAAGGCCTGAGGGTAAACTGCTATAAAATTTTCAGATTCAGCCAGCTCGCTGAGGTCATTTATTAAAATATTTTCTTGAATATTTCCTCCACCACCATGAAAACTAAATATTAATGGGACTGCAGTTATACCATCATAACTTGAAGGAATATATATCACGTAATCGCGCTCGATATTATCGTACAACAAATTTTGATTAAAAAAAGTTTGTGATAGACATAGATTTATTTGCAAAGCAAAAATGATGAATAAAAACCTTTTCAAACTTAACAATCTTATAAAAATTAAATTACAAAAGTAAACCATGAATAGATTCAATACAAAAAATAATTAAAATTAATGTGAATTAAATAAAATGATATTACTGAAATTATATGGGTTTCAACTTGTTTATGTAAATATTTTATTTTACTATTATAGAATATTTTCCAATCAAAAATTACTAAGCATGAAAGATTTTATAAATAAAGTTAAAGCCTTTTTTAACATAAAAAATATAATAATAACATCTGTAGGAGTTGTTGTCATAGGATTATTATTGTTTATACTCAATTTAGGATCAGGTTCTTCTGATGGGTTAAAAGTTATTCCCGAAGATACATCTGCAGTGGGGGTAATAGATTTTTATTCAATAGTACAAAAAGGTGAACTGGACGAAATATCCGAAAAGAAATTTTTTGATAAATATTACAAAAGTTTCAGGCGAGAAGTTCCTAAAAAAATTCGAAATATAATGGATGATTTCATAGAAAATCCAAGTATCTCAGGAATAAATTTTATGTCCGATATCTTTATGTTTTATATTGACGAAGGAGAGGACGAGAAGTACGGCTGTATGTCCTTTGGAATTAGTAGTGAAAAAAAGTTTAGCGAATTTATAGAAGATATTCTTGATGAAACTGACATCGACTATGATATTGAAGATGAAGACAATTATAAATATGTATTGTCTACTGGTGATGAATTTGCTTGGGCATGGGACAAGGAAAAATCTTTCATTCTAGTTCCAGCTGAAAATTTAGATATTGACAGATATGGAGACAGTGCTAATAATTTAGAGGATACGGTTGAAATGCTGATGGAGTTAGAAAAGGATGAGCGAATTACTCAAAATAAACAGTTTAATAAATTTTATGACAACAAAAAGGATATGAACTTTTGGATGTCTTCAAATATGTTAATTGATTATGTGCCTGACATGGATATGATTGAAAAATTTATTCCTTATGATCTTCAGGATATTTGCATGTCTTACGGATTAGATTTCGAAGACGAAAAGGTGACTTTTTCAACTCAAGTTTATCCAAATCAGGATATGAAAGAATTGGTGGACAACACCAAAATCTATGATAATTCTTTTAACAAAGACTTATTTAAATATTTCCCTGAAAAGAGTTACGCAGCAGCCAGTCTTTCTGTAAACCCAATGGGTTTTTATGAGCTAATGGAAGATTTTGATTTAGATGAGCTTTTCGGTGGTGAATTTGGGGATATTGAAGAACAGATTGAACAAGAGCTAGATATAGAACTTGAAGATTTATTTAAAACTATTGGTGGTAACGGAATGTTCAGCTTAAGTGGATTAGATAAGGTTAAGTGGGAGTATCCAAGTTATGATTATGGATATAAATTTGATGAAAAAAATGCAGAAGAATACTTTCTTGGTGAATACTCAATTTCTTTTCCTTATTTAAATAATGATGATAAAAGAAAACTTGCTAGAGGCGAGACAATTCGAGTTAATTACAATGGCACGTATTATTGTATGAATATTAGAAATGTAGATAGCAGAAACGTGGCGAGACTTATAAGAAATGAAACTGAAGTTAATTGGTATAATGAAAGAGGTTGGAAATATATTTCAGAAGAAATTACTCGTGAAAAAGAAGAATTTTTACCTCTTATTAGTATTGCCTTTGATATTAAAAATAAAAAAGTTGTTGATAAAGTGATGAAAAAGGCAGAAAAGGAACAGGAAAATGACAGAAGTTTTTCAAAAGAAAAAGGTTACTATGCAATGTATGATTCTGATATGCCAACTTACTTAGGATATAACGATGAAGTATTGTATATAACTAATGATCTTAAAAGTATTAAAGCCTTTACTAAAGGAGGTTTTAAATCTGATAATATTGGAAAATCTAAAATTAGCTCTAATTTAAAAAATAATATTATGTTTGGGTTCTTAGATATCAACATAAATGAATATCCCAAAAGCTTAAAAAAGCGTCTTTTCAGTGACTTTTATGGAGAAAGAGAAGGTGAAATAATGGAAGAAATCTTTGAAATGATTTCACCACTAACAAATAGCATCACATTTAGTTCAAGTGATGAATATTCTTATGAGGTTTCGCTTAACACCAACGATAACGATAATAGTTTGGAAACATTGATTAATGTTATTGAAGAGAACTACAAGGATATGTTTAAAGAAATAGTCAAGTTGGGAATTAATTTTTAAAATATTTAAAGCCAGCCCTGAGCTTTTAAATTTTCATGTCCATTGAATTAAAAAATCTCAAACCTTCATATATGTCTGAATCAGAAATTTCTGATTCAGACATATATCTATGTAAAAGTCTTTTCCTCGAAGATGGAAAAAAATACCTTGTAAAGGCCAATTCAGGTCACGGTAAATCTTCACTCTTGAACTTTATATATGGTAGCAATACTAGTTTTGATGGGACTATAAACTACAATAAGTTTAACGGCAAAAATTTATTTGATTATCGTAGAACAGAAATCAGCTATGTATTTCAAGACCTAAGACTGTTTAAAGGACTGACGGTTTTTGAAAACATTCAACTCAAAAATTGTTTGACAAACTTCAAAACTGAAGATGAAATTTCTGACATGATAGATAAAGTTCAGCTAAGCCACAAAAAAAATAGTTTAGTTGACAAGATGTCATTAGGACAAAAACAGAGAGTCGCCATCATAAGATCACTTTGTCAGCCATTTAAATTCTTGCTTTTAGATGAACCCTTCAGCCACCTAGATAATAAGAACATCAGCATAATTACAAAGCTAGTCAGCTCTGAAATTGATAAACAGCAAGCAAGCTTAATTATGACCTCACTTGTGGATACCAAATCATTTGCTTTTGATAAAACACTAAACCTGTAACTATGCTTATAAAATTACAGAAAAAAACCGTCATTATATCCCAGGTAATCGGCTATTGTTTTACTTTAATTTTCGGAGTTACGATAATATTGGTGACCTCACAGTTTTATTTTGATATCAAGCCCCTTTTGAGTCAACAGACTGGAGTTTTTAAAAATAATGCAGCTATAATTAATAAAAACATATCGATATTTAATTCCTATGATAAAAAAGGGATCTATTTTAAAAACAAGGAAATTAAGGATTTAAAGAAGCAAACTTTCGTAAAGAAAATTTCTTATTTCAATAGTGCATCTTTTGAAATTAAAATGTCACATCCACTCTTCAGAACAGACCTTTTTTTTGAAAGTATTCCAGAAATATATCTTGATGTTGAAACTGATGAATGGGTATGGGATGAAAGCACAGATTTTGTACCCATAATTGTCCCTGAAAGTTATCTTAACCTTTATAATTTTGGGTTTGCTCAAAGTCAAGGGCTTCCTGTGATTTCAAAAAATGTTATTATGGAATTGGAATTCGATGTAGAAATTTCAGGAAATGGTAAGAGAAAAACTTTTGATAGTAGAATAGTTGGTTTTTCTAGTAAACTTAATTCTATTTTAGTACCGCAAGAATTTTTACTATGGGCTAACAAAAAATTTGGAAAATCCAATATTAATTCAAAAACTAGTCGGATTCTTATTGAATTTAATGACCCATCGGATAAAAATATTTTAAAATACTTTAATGAAAATAGCTACTCTATCAATGAAGAAAAATTAGAATTCAGTAAACTTGCATATTTCTTTAAATCGTCTTTATTGTTCGTTGCAATTGTTGCTGTAGTAATTATATTTTTATCCATCGCATTTGTAGTTTTGAGCTTTAATTTAATTATTCAAAGAAATAAAGAATTACTGCTAAATTTATATAATATTGGTTACAGAGATAAAAAAATCGCCAAATTTTACCAATTCTTGATTGGAGGTATAACCTCATTTTCAATTATTTTATCTGTTATTATCAGTAACATTTTAAAAAATTATTACAGAGAAAAAACATCAACACTATTTGATTTCGAATTTGGGGCGAATTATATAGTTTTTATTGGACTTCCAATGGCATTCTTTTTAGTAATAGTTTATAATCGATTAATTATTAAAAACATTAAAAAAATCGTCTCGAAGACAAATTAAAATTACATACTAAACCACGCGGGACTAAACTTAATCTATTCAATAGCTGTAATGTGCCCCCAATAAGGAAACAAATATTAAAAATTATTTATATTTGTTTCCAATTTAAAATAAATGAGAATTATTTCTTTAAAACCTGATGTTTTCGGTGCAATAGCTAGCTCACTTTGCTATTTACATTGTTTATTAACGCCAATAATTTTTCTTTCAACATCCGCTAACTTAAATCTTAATTCTTCAGCTCCAATATGGTGGAACGAATTAGATTTTATTTTCATAAGTATTTCATTTTTTGCCATTTATACATCTACCAAAACAACATCAAAAAGGTTGATGAAATATTTCTTGTGGTTTGGATGGTTATTACTATTTAGCTTGATAATTAATGAGAAAATTTCATTAGTCTCATTGCCCGGTTATTTAAAAGATATTTCCGCTATTGGCCTCGCTGTTCTTCATATCTACAACTTGAACTACTGTCAATGCAAAGATCAAAATTGTTGCGCCTAAATGTCATTAATTATTAGTTTCGTAAATCTTTAAGAGTGTTTCTTTTTACTACCCGTAGGTATTTTTCTCTCTTTTTATTTGAAACAAAAGGGACAGACCAAAACTGATTTGTTTTTGTGAACAAAGATAGTCTCCAACCAAAAACAAATGTATAAACACCCATAACTAACCTCAATTTAACAGAATTTAAATAAAGAGTTAAAACTGGTAAAGCTGGAGCTCCATGAGTTATATAAGTTCTAAGCTTTTTATTTCTCAAAAAGGGTTTTGGGTATGCGTATATTTTAGTAATATTAACAAATTTGTATGCGAATCCTGGGGTAAATACCTCATCAAAAAATATCTCCATTCGAGGAGTTAACCTAAACCACCAAACAGGGGATATTATAAAAATTTTATCAGACCAAGTAACATGAGATTTATAAGTATCAATAATAGCATTACGCGGCCGAGTAAAACTATCGCGATACAGGTCAATAACCCTTAGCTCCTGATCAGATTCTTCAATGCATTCCTTGATAGTCTTAAAAATACCATTGTAACAAAAAGAATTTTTATCCGGATGAGCTATTATTACAAGGTTTTTCATTGTCTTTAGGAATTTTTAGAATAATGTTGGCTAAATTATAACTTTAAATTGTGTAAATTTTAAAAATATTAATAAATCATTGTTAAATGTTAAAAATTGCATACAACAAACTTTACAATCATCCCTTAGAAAAAAATCACAGGTTTCCCATGTTAAAATATGAACTAATTCCTGAGCAACTTATCAGAAAAAATATTTGCTCGTCAATTAACTTTTTTTCAAACTCTGAAATTAAAAAGGGAGATGCTATCTTAACACATGATGAACTATATTATAACGAATTAATTAATTTATCCCTTTCTAAACATGACAAAAGACTTATTGGTTTTCCATTAACTAAGGACCTTGTAAAACGTGAAAAAATAATTGCACAAGGAACTATAAAAAATACTAGTTATGCTTTAGAATATGGTATTTCAATGAACATTGCAGGAGGGACACATCATGCCTTCAAATCAAAACCAGGAGCATTTTGTATGCTTAACGATCAGGCTATTGCAGCAAATTTTCTTATCGAAAATAAAATTTGTAATCGTATTATGATTATTGATCTAGATGTGCATCAGGGCAATGGAACTGCTTCAATATTTGAAAATGAAAACTCTATTTTTACAGTATCATTTCATGGAAAAAAAAATTATCCATTTATAAAAGAAAATAGCAATTTTGATTTAGAATTCGACGACGGAACTGGAGACAAGGAGTATCTAAGAGAATTAAGAGAGAAAATCCCAAAATTAATTGATGATTTTGAACCTGAATTTATATTTTATTTAGCTGGAGTTGACGTACTAAAAAATGATAAACTTGGTAGGTTATCACTGTCTATTGAGGGTTGTAAGGAAAGAGATAGGTTTATACTAAACTTGTGTAAAACAAATAATATACCTGTGCAAGTCAGCATGGGAGGAGGTTATTCAATTTATCTAAAAGAAATTATAGATGCACATTCAAATACATTCGAGCTAGCACAAGAAATATACTTTTGATTTTTACAGTACTATCCAGTCTGGATTTAATGAATCATTAAACGTTTAATAACACTAGTATTGAGAGTTTTGATATGAACAAAATAAAGACCCGATTTCAAATCTAAATCACTGACTAAAGAATCTGAATTTAATATTCTCTTTACACACTTACCAAGGGTATCATAAATGTAAATATTAATATTTTGATCATCTGGTAATGATATTTTAAATTTATCAATAGCTGGATTTGGAAATAATGTTAAATTATAAGAACCTATCGGGCTTATCGCAGCTGTACTATCACTACCAAATGATAATTGATCAAAATAAGTGAAATTAGTTTGAGAACGTTCGGCAAAATCAGGAATTATGACAAGTCTATTGTATGCTATTCCAATTTCTGAACTAAAATCAAAAACTAACTGCTCCCATTCTCCATTGGTTACATTGTTTGTCAAAACCAGTTCTTTAAAATAGACCACTTGCTGATTTGTAGGATCCACATATTCAAACTTGATTCCAAAATTGGAAGAAAATGTCTTTAGAACCATAACTGAAATAATTTTATTGTTCTGATTGAACATAAATGTCCCAATATTATCGGTGAAAGTTAAAGCCCAAGGTTGGCCTTCACTTAGTGAAGTGAACTTTGCAACCTGATACGTTGTGTTTAGGCCAGATGAATTTGGGTTAGAAACTATTTCCAAATTTGGATTTGAAAAGTTATTATGAACCGTCCAAACCCAATTAGATCCAAATCCATCGACTTCAAAATCAATATCTTGCTGATTGTAATTTTCAACAGCTCCCCCACCATTAAATGTGATTTGGTCAAAATATATCACATTGGAGACCGATCGTTCCAAAAAATCAGGAATTATAACCATTCTGTCGTAGGTATTACCAATTACGGTGCTGAAATCAAAAATCATTTCTTCCCATTCTCCATTAGTTATGTTATTAGAAACTTCAACTTGTTTGTAAAATGTGGGATCCATAGAATCTTCAAATTTGATAGCAACGGGGGTTGATATAGTTTTTAAAACTATCATTTTAACCAAGCTATTCTCTTCTGAAAATGTTATAGACCCAAAATCATCAGTATAGGTTAACGCCCAAGGTTGTCCATCTGGACTAGATATAAATTTTGCTGTAGTGCCAGATGAATTTAATTCAGTAATATTTGGATTTGACACAAATTCCAAGGGAGTATTATTACCATTAGCATCAACAGTCCAGTTCCAATTGAGTCCTGAGTTATCTGTCTCAAAATCAATAGTTGTCTGTGCAAAAAGGCTAAAGTTTAATAAAATTAGAATATAAAAATTTAAAAATTGATATTTTTTAATTAACATAACACATTATTATTTACACAAACTTAATATTTTTATTTTCGATCATACACAAATTCATTATTTCTCAGACAATTTAGGGTTGAATTGCCTGATATATTAAAAATCTTATATTTGCATGAATTTTAATTTATTTGATTTAAATTAAATTATGATTTTAGAGTTTTTAATAATAATTGTATACTCAGCTGCTCTCATATTAATTTTTATGTATGCTTTGGCACAATTAAATTTATTATTAAACTATCTAAGCGCAAAAAAAAATTCTTGTAATTCTCCAAAGTTTGATCTATCTAATCCTAATGAGACTCCCAAAGTAACGATTCAATTACCCGTCTATAATGAGTTATATGTTATGGAACGATTACTTGATAACATAGTAGAATTAGACTATCCGAAAGATAAACTTGAAATTCAAGTTCTTGATGACTCAACTGACGAATCTGTGGATTCAACAGCCGCTCAGATAAAATCTTTACAAAAAAAAGGGATTGATATTTGTCATATTCGAAGAAAAAACAGAACTGGTTTCAAAGCAGGTGCATTAAAAGAGGGTTTAAAAATTGCTAAAGGTGAATTTATCGCAATTTTTGATGCAGATTTTCTTCCCGGCAAAGATTGGTTGAAACGTACCATCCCTTTTTTTAAAGACGTTAAAATCGGAGTTGTCCAAACTAGGTGGAGTCACATAAATCGAGATTATTCTGTATTGACTAGAGTTCAAGCTTTTGCGCTTGATGCCCACTTTACCTTAGAACAGGTTGGTAGAAACTCAAAAGGCCATTTTATGAATTTTAATGGTACTGCCGGTATATGGCGTAAAAAATGCATTATTGACTCAGGAAATTGGGAAGGCGATACTCTAACAGAGGACCTAGATTTAAGCTACAGAGCTCAATTGAAAGATTGGAAGTTTAAATATTTAGAGAACGTTGAAACTCCTTCAGAGTTACCAGTGGTGATTAGTGCCGCGAGATCTCAACAATTTAGGTGGAATAAGGGCGGTGCTGAAAACTTTAGAAAAATGATTGGTAGGGTATTTGCTAGTAAAAATCTTTCTTTAAAAACTAAATTACATGGAATGCTCCATTTATTAAATAGCACCATGTTTCTTAACGTTTTGATTGTTGCAATTTTAAGTATTCCAATGCTGTACATCAAAAACGAATATTATCATTTGAGAACATATTTCTACATTATGAGTTTCTTTGTTATAAGTACTTTGATCTTCTTTATATGCTATTGGTATATGTATAAAAAATCACACGGTAATACGTTTAAAGACTTTGTGCAATATTCAATTTTATTTTTTACATTTTTTGCTATTGCAATGGGATTTTCATTACACAACTCAATTGCTGTCATTGAGGGCCACATAGGAAAAAGAAGTGAATTTGTAAGAACACCAAAGTTTAATATCAGCTCTATAACTGATAGCTGGAAAGACAACAAATATATAAAGAAAAAACCCTCATTAAATATAATCCTAGAGGGGCTTTTAATGGTATACTTCGCATTCGGGATGTACAGCGCATTTATAGTAGGTGACCAAGGTGGTGATTTTGGACTTTTCCCCTTTCATTTAATGTTGTTTGCAGGTTTCGGTTATGTTTTTTTTAATTCAATTAAACGCAGAACTTAATATGTTTTGATCTAATCTAATCAAAGCATCATAAGTTGGCTCAATTCAATTTTTGAAAGATGTTTCCATTTGCCCCTTGGAAGATCTTTTTTTGTCAACGGTCCAATGGTTACGCAGTCAAGACTTCGGATCTTATATTTTAATTCCATAAAAATTTTTTTTATCAATTGAATATCAAAAGAATTAAGTTGTAAACCTACCTCATCTTTCTTTGATCCCTCAACATAACTAATTTCTGGAATTTTAATAAATTGCCCCTTTAAATTAAAACCATTACTTAATTCATCAAAATGTTTTGGTTTTAATGGTCTATCAAGTTTGACATGAAACAAACATTTTATAGTAGCCTTGGAGTTTCTAAACTTGGATTGCAATATGTGGTCATTACTTAATAATAGTAACCCAGATGAGTCCCTGCTATGATTTCCAAACGATTCAATATTTGAAAAAGAAAATTTTGATAATAGCTTCAAAATAGATCGGCCTCTTCCTTCGTTTGATCTAACAGACCAGCCCTTAGGCTTATTTACCAATATATAGAGTTTTTTTTGAGGTCGTACTATTGATCCATCAAAGCGTACATCGTCATCTATACTCACTTTTAATCCCATCTCCGTAACTATCTTGCCGTTTACAGATACATTTCCAATACTTATGTGAAGATCCGCTTCCCTTCTGGAGCAAATACCCGAGCTAGAAATAAACTTATTAAGCCTTATTTGTTTGGATTTAGATTTGTTTTCAGTCATGGAAGTATATTATTATCTTTTAAAACGATATTTTGTTTAAAATTAAACTCGGATCAAGAAGTACAATACTAAGAACGCCAATAAAAATCAACAATTTTAAAAAATTTTGAATTAAGTGAAAGTCCTTTTGATCTTTCGCCTTGCGAAGAAGGAAAAAAATAAAAATTAAATAAACTGAAGAGCCAATAAAAAAAATATTCATTTTGCGAAGTTCAAAAAAATAAATCAATGTGAAAGAAACTAAACAATTAATTGAAATTAAAACACTTACTACTTTCTTAGTGTAAGACTCACCATAGAGCACTGGGACTGTTTTATAGTTTAATGTAAGATCACCTTTAATATTTATTAATGATTTGAGAAGCTCTCTTATCGCTAAAACTAAAAATAAGTAAAATCCAAATACAAAAATTAATGCATTATAATTCTTGAAATACAGCAGAATGGCAAAAAAGGGAGTAATCGATAACAAAGCCGAAGTTAAATTACCAATAAGTGGTAATTTTTTTATTTTATGTGAATAAAACCATATGAAAAATATATAGAGTAAGAAAAAAGCTACTGCTCTTATTGAAACAAAACTTGACAAAAAAACTACCAAAAAATTAAGTGTAAAATATACCCAGAGCTTAGTCTTTTGGCTAACAATACGATCAATCATCAATTTTTGAGGTCGATTTATTAAATCTTTTTCTTGATCGTAAAAATTATTAACAATATATCCAGAAGCAATAGCACCCACTGTACAAAAAACAATAATTAGTAGCGTGGTATCAGTTAAAACATCGTATGGATTGTCCTGGTGTGCTAAAATAAAGATGGATGTCAAATATTGTGCTAAAACAATCAAAAAAATATTGGGGATACGTACTACGGAAAAAAGGCTAAGTACTTTCAGCAATGTTTCTTTTGAATCAAAATACATGTTATAAATTTAGAAAGTATAAACGATCTCAAGTTTGAAACCTGATAATGCCTTTTTAGCTCTTTCTAAATTTTCAGTGAAACCAAGGATATAACCACCCCCACCCGAGCCGCAAAGTTTTAAATAATAAGCATTGGATTCGATTCCAGAGGCCCAAAGTTCATGAAATTTCTTAGGAATCATAGGCCTAAAATTATTTAAAACAACCTTGGACAATTGCTTGGTGTTTTTAAACAAAGATTTTATGTCGCCATTTAAAAAATTATCAACACATGAATCAGAGTACTTAATAAATTGTCCATAAAGCATCTTTCGAAAGCCCTCTTCTTTCATTTTATCCATAAAAATCTGTACCATTGGTGCAGTTTCACCAACTTTACCACTATCAAGCAAAAAGACGGCACCTGTTCCTTGAAGGTTTTGGCTTGGGATTCCTGTAGCTTCAATTTCATTTTTGGATGAGATAAGAATCGGTAAACTCAAATAACTGTTAAGCGGGTCTAGTCCAGAAGACTTACCGTGAAAGAAAGATTCCATTTCAGAAAAAATTAACTTAAGCTTTATAAGTTTATCACGAGTTAGGTTCTCTAAGACAGTAATTTTTTCTTCAGCATAAGAGTCGTACACTGCTGCTACTAATGCGCCACTACTTCCAACACCATATCCCATTGGAATTGATGAGTCAAAATAAAGACCTCTTGACAGATCATTAGTCATTTTCTTTATATTAAAAACAACGAGTTCTTTATTTAATTTAAATAAATAACTAAAATAATCCTTTAACTTCTCGTTAGATTTCTTAGAAAGAGGTGTGTGTGTTTTTGAATACTTCAAGGCACCATTGTATGAATTATATGGAATTGAGAGACCTTTAGAGTCTTTTATTATACCATACTCACCAAATAACAATATTTTGGAATAAAAAAGCGGTCCTTTCATCACTTAGTTGGAATATAACACTCAAATATACTAAATTCAAATAATTTTCACTCCTTCCCCTACACAGTCAGCTATAAATTGACCATCCTGGCAATATTTTAATAATTCTTTTTTAATAAAATTATCAATTGGCTTTTGAAAAGTTTTAGGGTATAAAATATGGACATTTGCCCCTGCATCCAAAGTAAAACACACTGGAATACTTGTTGATTTTCTAAACTCCCAAACCTTATTTATAATTTTTAATGTGTTGGGTCTCATTAAAATATAATAAGGATCGCTACTCATCATCATAGCGTGAAGGGTCAAAGCCTCAAGCTCAACGATTTTAATAAATTCCCTCAAATCACCTGATTGCAAAGCACTAATTATTTGAGTTACGCGATTACGTGCCTGGACAAAACGTTGAGTTTTAAAATCATGATTATTCATCAGTTCATGACCAACTGAACTGCTTACAAGTTTTTGCCCTTTGTCAACTATTAAAATTGTATCTTGATAATTATTATATACCTGATTTATTTCAATCGGTAATTTAATTCCATAAATATCTGAGCTTTCTTTAATTGAACTATGCTTACCCCAAAGGACCATTGGACCTTCAATGCTACGGCAAGCACTTCCCGAACCCAATCTAGACAAAAAAGAAGCTTTCCGCCTAATTTCATTCAAACTCATTTCTTGAGATAACTTTTGTTCAAGTTCGACAATACACGTGGCCAAAGCACTCATGCCGGAAGCAGATGATGCGATTCCAGAACTGTGAGGAAAAGTATTAGCCGTATCGATTTTAAAATGATAGGAATTTAAAAAAGGGACATAATCGATTACACGATTAAAAAATTGAGAAATTTTTGGTTCAAACTCTTCCTTAGAATTTCCATCAAAAAATAATTCAAAAGAAATATCGTTAGTTGATTTTTTTTGATAGGTTAAAGTAGTCGTTGTATTACAATTATCTAACGTAAAACTTATTGAAGGATTTAATGGTATTTGAATATCCTTTTTTCCCCAATATTTTATGAGAGCAATATTGCTTGGGGATTTGCATGTGATAGATCCATCTTCAATTTCATTGTATATATTTCTGGTTTTGAATTCCATTAGATCCATTAGGGAAAACTTACTAGACAAATATAATAACTTGGATTTGTTTTACACTTATGATGCAAAAAAAAGCGGCTAATAATTAAACCGCTTTTGAATAGTGCGGGCGGAGAGACTCGAACTCTCACACCTTGCGGCACTAGATCCTAAGTCTAGCGTGTCTACCAATTCCACCACGCCCGCTAATTTTTTTTAAAGGATTCAAATATAAAAAATAGTTTATGAATTCAAAGTTATCTATGGAAAATTATTTGATAGTATTTCGTAATTTTGATAAAAATAATATTGAATGAAGGAACTCAAAAATTACATAAAAATACACGAGAAAAGATTTTTGGATGAACTTTTTTCCCTATTGAGGTTACCATCCGTAAGCGCTGATTCAAAGCACAAAGATGATACAATTGCAACTTCAAAATTTATTGCTAAGAGTCTTCATGATGCTGGTTGCGACTTTGTTGAAATATGCGAAACTAAAGGATACCCGATTGTATACGCTGAAAAGATAATTGACAAAGAGCTTCCCACAATATTAGTTTATGGCCACTATGATGTTCAACCTGCTGATCCACTTGACCTTTGGGACTCTAATCCGTTTGAGCCCGTAATAAAAAAAACAGAAATACACCCCGAGGGAGCAATTTTTGCTCGTGGTGCATGTGACGACAAAGGTCAAGTTTACATGCACATCAAAGCTTTAGAATATATGACTTCAACTAATGAATTACCATGTAATGTAAAATTTATGATTGAAGGAGAGGAAGAGGTGGGAAGTGAAAATCTAAGTCTTTTTGTAAACGAAAATGCTGAGAAATTAAAAAATGATGTTATTCTCATTTCAGATACTGGAATGATTTCGCAAGATACACCCTCAATAACAACAGGCCTTCGAGGGCTAAGTTACGTTGAGGTAGAAGTGACTGGTCCTAATAGAGATTTACATTCTGGAATTTATGGCGGTGCTGTGGCTAATCCAATCAATATATTATCAAAAATGATTGCTTCCTTACATGACGAAAATAATCAAATTACGATTCCTGGTTTTTATGACAAAGTTGTAAACTTGAGTCAAAAAGAAAGAGATGCAATGGCCGAGGCACCATTTTCACTAAAAAACTATAAAGAATCTCTAGGTATTGAAGAAGTCTATGGGGAAAAGGGCTACTCAACCAATGAAAGAAACGCCATACGTCCAACCTTGGATGTTAATGGAATATGGGGTGGTTACACTGGAGAGGGGGCAAAAACTGTAATCCCTAGCAAAGCATTCGCTAAAATATCTATGCGCTTAGTTCCAAATCAAAATCATCACGAAATTACCAAACTATTCCAAACACATTTTGAAAATATTGCTCCAAAAAGTGTATCTGTGAAAGTGACTCCACATCACGGTGGTCAAAGTTATGTTACCCCTACTGACAATATTGGTTATCAAGCTGCAGCAAAAGCATATGAAACTACTTTTGGCAGAACACCAGTTCCACAACGCGGTGGTGGTAGTATTCCAATTGTTGCATTATTTGAAGAGGTATTGAAAAGTAAAACTATTATGATGGGATTTGGGCTTGACAGCGATGCAATTCATTCCCCTAACGAACACTTTGGCGTTTTTAATTTCTTGAAAGGTATTGAAACAATACCCTTATTTTACAAATATTTTACAGAAATGAGTCAACATTGAATTAAAATGATGCTTAATTAATTAGTTCTAGGTTTTTATCATAAATAATATCATATTGACCTCTATCTTCACTTTTAAAAGTAAAAATGTAAAAACTATAACCATTATCGTCAAAGAATTGCACTTTAATTATTCTATCATTATAATCCATAGGAATCTTTTTACCAGAATCCTTCGAATTAATTGAATAAGAGCCTCTATTAAAATTCACATCAATAATATCATTAAAAGTAATTTTATAATAAACTTCTGGAAAACTCAATATATCGATAGATTTTATTTCATTCAGTGCGGTATTCAAACGAAATTTGACTTCCTCAAGCTCTACACCAGCTAAAATTCTTCTAACAATAAAACCTTTCCAATAATGTTGTTTAATTGGATGTGAGAATGGATTGTCTATTTCATTAAGAAGCTCCGCATTAGAATAGTTTTCTATCTCATCACAAAAAGTTAGTAAATCATTTAAATCGGAAATTAAATCAATTGTAAAATCCTTAGGGTATTTTTTACATTGGTTTTTGACTATTCCTAAAGAGAAATCAAATAGGAGATTTCTAATCGACTTATGATTAAATAACTTTTTAGAAAATTTTAATAATCCATCACTTGGCCTGTAAAATAAAAGTTTACCATTACGAATGTAATTGCATTGATCATGTTCATGTATTTTTTTACAATCTTCTGATTGACCCCCAGTTAATGTATTCCAATAGCCCAAAGACCTTTCTGATGATATATGGTTAACAAATTCACCCATTTGATGCATTGTTACACCCTCTGAAACTGAAAAAGCTCTAACTAAGGGAAACTTAACAATTCCATCGAGCGCTATAAAATCTTTATCATTGATAAGTTTTTCAGAAAATATATGATTAGCGAAAAGGAATTTGAAAGAATAATCTTGGCTATCTGTCAAATAAACTTTATCTGAAAAAAGAGCTCTTTCATTTACAGGTGAATAGGATGAGACAAATAAAACCAATAAAATTAACAAGGTTGATATAAGGTGTCTTTTCATAGTGTATATGAGCTGTTTTTATTTTACCTAAATTATAAACAATTTTTATTTCTTCCAAGTACCTCCATACTTATAATAGCTGTTATTCTCCTTCACTTTAATTAAACAATCTTTGCAAACAAAGCCCCATTCCTTGTTATTTTTATATCGCACCCTGTACATTACTGAAAAATCAACATTACAGAGCTCGCAGTGCTTAACTCGTAATTTCATGGGGAGGAAGTTTTAAACCCTTTTATAAAACCAATATTAAAATCTATCAACCATTTGAAAATTAAAAACACTAGCCACAAAACAGAAATGAAAAGATACCAGAAGAGTTTAATTGTATTTATAATTAGTGTAAGCAACATATAAACGATCTGAAGGGTTGCGGCTTTCTTACCACGGACTTGAACACCGCCCAGCTTAAAGCTTGAATAATTTGGTTTTATAAAGTTGTAAGAGCCTCTTTTATTTTTAATTGATGAAGAAACACCTGTTTTAGATATATTAAAATTGAAGGGTCCACTGTTGTAGTGACCGATAAATTGAAAATTTCCATTTTGAAATCCCATTCTAGCACCTCTAAATAAACGCTTGTGAAACCGAACGCCATGTTTTGTATTCAAAGTCAACCCATGACCATCGCCCTTAAAAGTCTTAGTTAATGCAATGCCGCTAGTTCTGGAGATTCTAACGTTCTCTCCTCTGTATTCAATTCTTTTTTGAGGAACTTTAGTTTTATTTGATTTTTTTTTTGACACCAGAAAATTTAAAATCTTTTTTAAATAATTTCACTACAAAAAAATAATCCCAAGAAATAGAAAGTTATCCTTGGGAAAATAATGTGGGCGCGAAGGGATTCGAACCCCTGACCCCCTGGGTGTAAACCAGGTGCTCTGAACCAACTGAGCTACGCGCCCTTTTCTCTGAGTGCAAATATATATTAGTTTTTCTTTTGGAGAAAATTTTTGACGGAAATTTAAATTACTTCTGATACCACAAAAGTGCTGCCACCTACAAAAATTAAATCACTTTCTAAAGACTGACTTTTTGCAGCCGTCAATGCGTCTCTAACGCTTAAATAAGCCTTCCCTCGATAATTTCTTTTTAAAAAAATATCTTTAAGTTGATTGGATTCGATACCCCTTTCAATGTCGGGTTTACAAAAATAATAATAAGCTTGTCTTGGAAAAATAGAAACTAAATCTTCAACAGACTTGTCATTAACAAATCCAATTACCATATGTAGGTTTTGAAATTTTTCCTGCATTAGTTGATCTATTATCAAACTTAGTGCATCCTTATTATGCGCTATATCACAAATAATTTTTGGCTTGTGAGAAATTATCTCCCAACGACCTCTAATGCCAGTCAAATTTTCAACATTCAAAAGAGCATTTTTTACATTGTTCTCGCTTATTGTATATCCTCTATTTTTAAGAACTTCAATTGTTTGTAAGACTGTTTTAATATTTGATTTTTGATAGACCCCAGATAAACTACATGGTACTGTATTATCAATCAATTCATCAGCAAAGCTTATTTCACTGTCCATTTCTTTAGCTTTTTCTAAAAAAACAGCCCTTATTGAACTTTGAGATTGACCTATTACTACAGGAACACATTTTTTTATAATACCTGCTTTTTCTCTGGCAATTTTCTCTAAACTATTTCCTAAAAATTTCATGTGGTCTAAACCAATATTAGTAATTACAGAAATCTCTGGAAAAATTATATTTGTTGAGTCTAAACGCCCACCCATACCTACTTCAATAACTGCAATATCAACCCCTTTTTTTGAAAAATATTGAAAGGCCAAGCCAACTGTCATTTCAAAAAAAGAAAGTTGATTTTTCTCTAAAAAAAATCGGTTTTCATTGATAAATTCAACTACTGAAGTCGATGATATTTTTTTCCCATTCACTCTTACACGTTCTCTATAGTCTTTTAAGTGAGGAGAGGTATACAAACCAACATTGTAGCCTGCATCAATCAAAATAGCAGCTATCATATGAGAAGTTGACCCTTTCCCATTAGTGCCAGCCACATGAACTGATTTAAAAGATTTCTCTGGATGGTTTAAATGTTTTGCCAATAATTTAGTGCGTGATAAATCCTTTTTATATGCAACAGCCCCTTGTCTTTGATACATTGGTAACTTAGAAAACATCCACCTTTTTACTGCTTTGTAATCCATTACTTATAAAATTAAAGAAAAATCAAAGCATTGTTCTAGTGAAGAAAAATACTAGCGTACCGCTTAAAAACCCTATCAATGCTAACCAACTTATGTTTTTTAAATACCAGAAGAAATTAATTCGCTCCATTCCCATGGCGACGACGCCTGCTGCAGAACCAATAATCAACATACTCCCACCAGTTCCAGCTGAATAAGCAATGAAATGCCAAAGAATATTATCCGTTGGCTCAGCGAACATCCCTAGGGATGCAGCAACTAATGGAACATTATCTATAATGGCAGATCCAACGCCTAACAAAATAACTACAAGATCTGAAATTGCAGTTCCTGCGACCTCGCTTCCGATATTTGGCATGGTATCTTTAAGGAAATTCGCAAAACCAAATAATATTCCTAGAGACTCTAAAGCTGCAACTGCCATCAAAATTCCTAAGAAAAATAAGATACTGGGTAACTCAATTTTGGACAATGAATGATGTACAGGGCTTGAGTGTCCGTTCTTATCTAATCCCGTCAGGCTAAATTGTGAACGGCTATATATCTCAGCAAAAATGGCAACTATTCCAAGCGAAAGCATCATTCCTACATAAGGTGGAAGGTGAGTAAACATTTTAAATACTGGTACAAAGACTATGGCAGATAAACCCAAATATAACATGATTGCACTGAATGGCCCTTGTCCGTCTTGTTTATCACCATCAACTTCAACTTCACCCTTGAAGACACTTAACCTAGATGCGAAGTATGTTGGAACAACCATACATGCAAGAGAAGGGAGCAATAGATATCCAAAAAGATAGGGTGTTGTAACTTTATCTGCAATCCAAAGCATTGTTGTGGTAACGTCGCCGATTGGAGAAAAGGCACCACCTGCATTTGCTGCTATAACAACTAATCCTGCGAGCCAAAGTCTAAATTTTTGATCACTTACAAGTTTTTGTAATAGAGAAATCAAAACAATAGTTGCTGTTAAGTTGTCAATTATAGCAGATAAAACAAAAGCTAGCCAGCAAAAAATCCACAATAGCTTTGTCTTTTTCTTAGTTTTTATAAAATTTTTAATTGTAGAAAATCCATTGAAATATGCGATAATTTCAACAATGGTCATTGCTCCTAAAAGAAAAACTAAAATTTCTGCGGTCTTGCCTAGGTGATGAAGAAGAGTTTCTTCTAAGAAATGCATTTTGTTGTCATGAGTCAAAGAAGCGAAGTCATCAACCAAACTATGGTTAGAAGAATCGAACCATGTGGCAAAATTGTCAATGCCAATAGAAATGCAAGCCCAACATATAGCCATCATTATCAAGGCTGGAACTAGTTTATCAATCCTGAGGCTATGTTCCAGGGTTATAGCAAGATATCCCAAAACAAAAACTATGATAATCAAGGCTTCCACAAGTAGTATGGTTTATAAGCAAAAGATAAATTATTTCACTTAATTTATACCAAGCAAATATATGAAAGATTTAAAGTTTAATTAACTATGAGGATAATAAATTTTACCGCTACTATGATCATGGCTAGCTCCAGTTACACTAGATAGACAATTCACCTCACCGCGAAGTCTTAAAACCCCTAACAATGCAAAGATTAGAGCTTCCTTGTAGTTAATAAGCTCAACTCCTTGAAGAATAATATTTCTGCTTAAATTGTGTGAAATTCGTTCAACTAAGAATGAATTAAAAACAGCTCCACCAGTAAATAATCCGTTATTTAAATTATTCCTTTTCAAGACATCGCTAATTTGAATAGATATGTGCTCCACAAATGTCCTTAAAATTGATTTTGGGTCTAAAGAAAACTTGGCTATTATTGGAAAAATTTCTTCACGGACCCATTCTATTCCCAGCGACTTAGGAGGTTTCCTTTGATAAAATTCACTTGAGTTTAGTAAATTAAGTAAGCTAAAATTGATTGAGCCTTCCCTTGAAAATTTACCGCCCTCATCAAATTCACAACCTAAAAAATTTGAATAAAAATTTAGAACTGTATTAACAGGACAAATATCAAAAGCGATTCGCTTTTCGATATTTTTAAAAGAAATATTAGCAAAACCGCCTAAATTAATACAAAAATCAAAGTCAGAAAATAATAATTCATCTCCCACAGGTACCAATGGAGCACCCTGACCGCCTAAAGCAACGTCTTGTGATCTAAAATCACATACTATTGTCTCTTTAACAAAGTTTGCAATTGACGGTAAATTTCCAATTTGAAAAGTGGCCCCTTTTTCTGGCTCATGACGTACTGTATGCCCATGACTGCAAACTGCATCGAGGCTTTTAATGTTGTTTTGCTTTATAAAATTACAAATCGCATTGGCCAGATAATTTGTATAATATTCGTCAAGTTTTTTTAATTTGTCTGGACTTAAATTAGATGCTTGCTCAAGTCTTGATTTCATTTGTAAGGAATAGATTTTAGTTTCCGTTGCTAGTATCTTATATCTCCACACGTCCTTAATTGAAAATTTAACCCAACACAAATCAATGCCGTCCAATGAGGTTCCTGACATGACCCCAATAACGTTATAATTATCTTTTTTCACTTTGGATATGTTTGAATTTTAAAGAAAGAAATTCCATACAAGTCCAAAACGTATAACAAAATCACGATATGGATAATTAGGGGCTGAATAATAATTGTATCCGGTATAAGACGAATTGAAATGCTCAGCTTTTAAAAATAATCGAGTTTGTTGAATCTTAGCATTTATAAAAAAATCAATTCTAGGAAAGTTGCCCAAGGATGTATCGTTTTGAACATAAAATTCAGCTAAAACCGGGTCATATGCGTTCATACTGTATTTAGTGAAATAACTGAAGGTTAAACCAGTTTGTAAAAACAATGCCTTTTCAAAGAAATAATTTTCATAGTAAAAAGTTTGTCTAGTGTTTAATTGAGGAACATTCAATACTTCATCACCATCCAGGACGTTCTGGAACAGAACTGTGTTATATAATCCAAAATTTCTAAATTTAAATTCTTTCTCATACTTAATGCGAAAGTAATTAATAGTTCCATTATGCTGATAAGGTTTCACTCCCAAACCTTTATTTTCAAAATATAGATAGTTATTTATTGTTGAATAATCGGAAGAAAGAACACCATACTTTTCTGAATCAACAGAAAAGGAAAGTTGCTTGGTGTTTTCATTTCTAAAATCATTTTGCCAATTATAATTTAAGTAATCGCTTTGAAATAAACGATAATTAAAATCAGCAGGAGTTGAATTAATATTTAATTTTATAAAACTGTTAAATCCCTCCCTAATCTTAAAATCTAGTTCTGCATTAAAAAAGTTTCCTTTATAATCTCCAAATAAATTGACTCCCAAGTCAGAGCTAAAAATGAAATTTCCAATTTTATTTTTATAACTCCCCATAACAGATAAAGCATTTTCCTTTAGTCTGTTAGTTATAGATTGTCCATCAATTATGACTAAAGAATTATAGCCATAATTGAACTGATCATAAGATAATTTCCCACTCAAAGTTCCCAATAAATTGTTATTATATAAAATATTGAATTCGCTATTAATGTGATTATAATTACTTTGATCTGAAATGTTCGAACTGACAAATGAGTCACCAAAGAAAACTGAATTTCTGTCTTGTAAATAGGTATAAGATTTGTCTTCGATCATGAAAAAATTTTCTAATTTAATTCCATTATTTCCCAATGAATCTTTTGACTTTATTTGATAAGATTGGTCAAAATAAAAGCGTCGCCCTTTGAGGTTATTTTCAGCATCTTCAAAGAGTGGATCAAACAAAGACCTATCAGAAAACTCAGGATTTCCGTTTTCAAACTCCAAAATTTGCTCATCCGAAAGACCGCCATTTTCTTGGTTTATTATTTCCTGGTCTACAAAATGTGTTCTCAAATGATATCGCTTATCTTTGGTGTTATAACTAGTAGTAAATCTAAAATTTCTGCTTGAAGATAAAATATGCTGATATTTTCCAAGAGATCGCATTCCCTTATATGCAATTGAAAAATTAAATTGACCAGAAGTATTTACAGTAAAAAAAGCATCCAATAATTGACCTTGAACAAAATTAGATTTAAACATTAGCTCAGTTAGAGGGGTTGGGACGTTATAATAATTGATATCACCTGCTTCCATGTAATTATAGTGTTTAGCTTTTGATCCAAAGTCAGGTTTAATAACAGTTCTAAAAAAATTTTCACTTAAACTGTTGAAAGTTTGGCCCATATTATTGAAGGGTAAAAGGTTAAAGTAATCCCTCCTTAAATAATTAAATTTATATTCTTTACTTATGGACAGAGTCGTATCTAAGTAAATTGTATCATAGTCACGCGATATAATTTTATAATCTTGAATTTTAGCATTCAAATTTTTAGCAACTTTTCTTGAGCTAGTATTTGATAAAGTATCGTCGAATATTGCCTTGTTACTACCCCTACCTTTAGCGCTTCCGTCTAAAGTCTTTAAGTTTCGCTGTCCAAATGAATTAATTGAGAAAACAAAAAAAACAACTAAAACAATATATTTGTTCAACATTTCTGGACTAAGTAATTGAATAATTCAAATTTAGGAAATAATTAGGTATTTTAATTTTCAAAAAAAAAATAAATAGAAGTCAAATGTTTTATTGCAAATAAATGCTGAAGAAGAGTGTAACTAAAAAAAAATATGAATGTGGAACAGATGAAGCTGGTAGAGGATCTCTTGCAGGTCCTGTAACTGCTGCTGCAGTTATTCTTCCAAATGGATTTAAAAATAAATGGATAACTGATTCTAAAAAACTTTCACCTAATAAACGAAATGATTTACGCAAAATAATATTAAATGAAGCTGTCAGTTATGGAGTATTTCATGTCACTTGTCAGGAAATAGATAAGTTTAATATTTTAAATGCTTCAATTCATGCCATGCACAAAGCAATTGATCAATTGCCAAAGGTGAACTTTATAGCTGTTGACGGCAACAAGTTCAAAAAATATCATGACATTCCTTTCAAAACAATTATCAAGGGAGATAGTAAATATTTAAATATTGCTGCTGCATCAATTCTAGCTAAAACCTTTAGAGATGATCTTATGAAAAAAATTCATAGTGAATTCCCAATGTATAATTGGTGGGGAAACAAAGGATACCCAACAAAAGAACACAAGCTAGCGATAACAAAATATGGCCCATGTAAATATCATAGAAAATCTTTTAAATTATTTACAGAGCAATTAAATTTTGAATTTTAATTTTATATTTGTTTGAGACAATATCCACAGCAATTGAAAAATCTAACATTTTTATTTCTTGCTATTCTTTTGGCCTTTGGATGTGAAAAAAACAGGCAAAATAATGCTTTAATTACTGATTTTATCCCTATTGATTCAAAACTTATATTAAAAATAAATTCAATAAATAGTTTTAAATCAGCTTTAAAAAGTAATCCTCTTCTCGAAAAGACAAGTATAAAATCTTTGATTGAAAATAACCTTGGTTCAATAGACAGCTTAGATATTTCTGGTCCGCTGTTGATATGCTCAAATTTTGACGAAAATAATTACACTTTCATTGCAAAACAAAAACATGTAAAAAACAAATATCTGTTGGCCTCTAAATACATAAAAGACAGTGTTTGGGTGTTTGATTCCTCACAAAAAGGTGTAAATGAGAACATTCAAAACTTAAATCATCCATTCATAAGTTTTTCAAAGATTATTAAAGATGATGCCACATTTTCAATATATCATGAACCAAATGACTCCTTAAAAAGAGAGTTTTTACTAATGGATAACTTTATGGTGAACATATCCGTTACACCAACTAAAATTTCCTTCAACGGGATTTATACTGATTCTAAGTGGTCAAAATTATTTTATAATATAAATCCGAAATCCGTTAAATTGGATGAAATTTCCTCTTCACAGGATCTTAAAATATACACTTTCCCTAGTTTTGAAAAATTTTTCAGTAATATAGAGAAGATAGATAGTACAGTTGTATGTACCGAACTTTCAAAAAACTTGCTTAGTACTACTAATGAAATTGGTCTAATAAAAACTTCATTTGGAAATGCCATTGCCTTACACTCAATTGACATTAGGACAACTAAAGACGCACTCAGCATTAGCGATGAGATTCCTGAATTCTACAGATCCACCCCAATTTTTCAGTTTGAAAATAGTCTGCTTTTTAAATCTACTTTTGGTTATCTTTTTGAAAATATTAGTGCCTCTTATTATTCAATTTTAGATGACTTCGTAATCTTTTCGGAAAACAAGACCGTTCTTGAAGAAATTATTTCAAATTTTGTAAACCAAAAAACTCTGATAAAAAACATCAATTATGTAAATTTAACAAATGAATTGAGCGACGAAGTATCTTATCAACAAACATTCAGCCCAAAGGGTTTAATTGATTTTGCAAATAAATTTATTAAAAATACAATTTCTCAAGAAGACCTGAGCGAATACCAAAACTCAAGTTTTCAAATTGTCAGAGACGATAATGTTGTGCATATGAATGGATTATTACAACAATTTAGTTCTGTTGACAAATCTAAAAGTATAGACGAAATATTCAATATCAAATTAGAAAATAAACTTATAAGTAGTCCTCAGTTTATATTCAATCATCAGTCCAATGAAAAAGAGACTTTAATTCAAGATGTAGAAAATAATTTGTATTTAATTTCTAATAAAGGTGAAATACGCTGGAGAAAAAAAATTTCAGGTCCAATATTAGGCAAAATTCAACAGGTAGATTTATTCAAAAATGGGAAACTTCAAATGGCATTTGTTACAAAAAACAAACTGTATATAATTAATATTTTAGGTGAATCTGTCGGTAATTTTCCTTACAAATTTCAAAATAACATAACAAAGCCTTTAGCTATATTCGACTATGACAATAATAATAATTATAGATTTTTAATTGTGCAAAACACAGATTTGATAATGTATGACGGAAGAGGTAAAAGAGTAAAAGGGTTTAAATATAATAGTTCAGAAAAAATAAATTCAATCCCAAAGCACATTCGACACAAAAATATGGATTACATTATTTTTAAAAAAGGAAAAAAAATTGAGATTTTAAACCGACGTGGTCAAAAAAGAATAAATGTATTGGAAAATATTGAATTCTCTGACACAGATATATTTCTTTACAAAAATATGTTTAGTACAATAGATTTAAACAACAACTTAGTTCAAGTTGATTTGAGAGGTAAAATATTTAAAAGATCTTTACAAATTGAAGCCAACTCAAATATTATTTTTAGCGAAAAAATTATTTTGTCGTACTGGGATAATTACTTAAAAATTGGAGACAATAAAATCACCTTAGACTTTGGCGACTACGGTAAACCAGTTCTTTTTGATATCAACGATAAAATTTATATTTCAATTAATGATCGGCAATCAAATAAAATTTGGATGTTTGATGAACTAGGAAATATAATACCAGGTTTCCCATTATACGGAAATTCAACCATAGATTTGACAAATGCTAACGAAGATGAATATTTAGAATTTGTAACTAAAAGTATTGAATCTGAGATAATCTTGTATAGATTATATTGAGTTAGCTTGAAAAAGATGTAAAAAGTTCTTTAATATATCGTCTTTAATAGAGCCTTCATCAATGAAGTTTGAATTTAACTCAGCTCGCATAGATGTTACTGATTTACCACGGATACCACAGGGAATAATATTATTAAAATAACTTAAATCAGTATTTACATTAAGAGCAAATCCATGCATTGTCACCCAGCGACTAGCGCGTACTCCTAAAGCACAAATTTTTCTGGCTGAATTGGTGCCAGTGTCTATCCAAACACCAGATTCTCCTTGACTTCTTTCACCAACTATACCATAATCAGCTAATGTCATAATGATTGTCTCTTCAAGCATTCTAAGATATTTATGAATATCAGTAAAAAAATTATCCATATCTAAAATAGGATAACCTACAATTTGACCCGGTCCATGATATGTGATATCGCCGCCTCTGTTTGTTTTATAATAAGTAGCGCCCTTCTTGTGCAATTGTTCTTTATTAATTAATAGATTAGAAAATTCACCACTTTTCCCAAGAGTGTAAACATGAGGATGAGTAACAAATATTAAATGATTAGGAGTTGGAGAATTACTATCATTCTTTCTGTTATTAACTTTAATTTCTAAGGTTTTGTTGAACAATGATTCCTGAAAATCCCAAGTTTCCTTGTAATCTTTCAAGCCCAAATTATGAATTTTAATTTTTTTATTCATTAAAAGCAAAAATACATCAAATTCGTTTAAAGTGGTGAATTTTAATCTCTACTATTGGAATCCAATTTAGAGTCATTATCTTTGTTTATAATTCAAGACAAATAGATAATGGCACAGCTATCAGAACATGAACTTATCAGACGTGAAAAATTATCTAAATTAATAGCTCTTGGAGTAAACCCATACCCTGCTGAACTGTTCTCTGTTAGTCACAATAGCGAGCAAATCAAATCAGACTTCAAAAAAGGTGAAAAAGTTACTATTGCTGGACGTTTAATGCGAAAAAAAGTTCAAGGAAATGCAGCATTTGCAGAGCTACAAGATAGCTACGGTCGCATACAATTATATTTCAATCGAGACGAAATTTGTGTAGGTGACGACAAATCAAAATACAATGATATTTTCAAAAAATTAATTGACTTAGGTGATTTTTTAGGTGTAGAAGGTGAATTATTTACTACAAAAGTTGGTGAAAAAACTATCCTTATTAAAAACTTTACGCTTCTTTGCAAAGCACTCAAACCTCTACCGCTTCCAAAAACTGATAGTGAAGGAAATACATATGACGAATTTATTGATTCTGAAACTCGCTACAGACAACGATATGCTGATTTGGCCGTTAATCCGGATGTAAAAAAAGTTTTTGAAAAAAGATCAAAACTATTCAATGCAATGAGAAACTTTCTCACTCAAGCAGGATATATCGAAGTTGAAACTCCAATTTTACAGCCAATTCCCGGTGGTGCTTCAGCAAGACCTTTCGTGACTCACCACAATACACTAGATATTGACATGTATATGCGCATAGCTTGCGAGTTGTATCTCAAGAAATTAATTGTTGGTGGATTTGATGGCGTTTTCGAGTTTGCTAAAACATTCCGAAATGAAGGAATGGATAGAACTCATAATCCAGAATTTACAATGATGGAAATATATGTTGCTTATAAAGACTATATATGGATGATGGAGTTTTGCGAAAAACTTATTGAATTTTGTGCAATTAAGGTAAACGGAACAACAAAATCAAGCTTTGGAAAAAATATAATTGATTTTAAAGCACCATATGCTAGAGTGACTATTACGGACTCAATTAAAATGCATACTGGATTTGATATATCCAAAAAATCAGAAGATGAAATTCGCAAAGCAGCAGAATCTATGGGTATTCTAACTGATATTTCTATGAGTAAAGGAAAACTAATTGATGAAATCTTTAGTGAAAAATGTGAAAGTAAGTACATACAACCAACATATATTACTGATTACCCAAAAGAAATGAGCCCACTTACTAAGGAACATCGATCTAATCCAAACCTGACGGAAAGATTTGAACTTATCGTTTGCGGAAAAGAGCTAGCAAATGCTTATTCTGAACTAAATGACCCTATTGACCAAAGAAAACGCTTTGAAAATCAATTAGAACTTTCAGCCCGAGGAGATGATGAAGCAGCCAAATATATTGATGAAGACTTTTTAAGAGCTTTAGAATATGGAATGCCCCCTACTGCTGGAATGGGCATTGGAATGGATAGGTTGGTAATGTTTTTAACTGATAATTTATCTATTCAAGAGGTTCTGTTCTTTCCACAGATGAAACCGGAAAAGCAGGATCTTGACTTAACAGAAAGTGAAAAAATAATTTATTCAATTCTTAGGAACAAAAAAATAATGAATTTAATCGAATTAAAGTCTCAGTCAGGGCTAAGTAACAAAAAATGGGATAAAGGAATAAAAGGACTAACAAAAAATAGACTTGCTAAGGTAGAAAAAATAGACGGTGAGTTGAATGTAAGCTTACTTTAAATCTAAATTCTTAGCAAATTTATTGTGAATCCATAAAATTGTAAGTCCAAAAATAATAGCGGCCAAAATTAAGATATTATTCAAAACGCCGTCAACTGTGAAAGACATTCTAATTAGTATAGTTGAAATTATGAATCCAGAATTTCGTATTACTTTATGAAATTTATCAGTGTAGAAAAAGGTAACTAATAATAGAAGAACGTCTACAATGATTAAAACAGCAAAAAATTCATCAAAAAATAAACTGTTCACATCAGTTATATCAGCTGAAATATGTGTTGGAATTGTTGCAGTTAGCCAGCTCCCAAAAGTAAATATACCTATGCAAATAAAAATGGGCACTAATGCAGCAGCCATGACTTTCTTAATTTCAATGAACTGTTTCATATGATCAGGATTGATATCCTTTGGAACATTCAATTTATCTAAACTTTCTCTCAAATAAGAAAAAAGGTATATTAAAAAGAATAATAATAAAGCAGTTATAATATCATAGGTGAAGTTAATATCATATTTAATGTCAAACCAGTTTGATGAAACTTCTAAATTTGATAAATCCTTAAAAATTCGCCGAATAACAATTAGAGTTATAATTTCATATTGCTTGGTAATGTATGTTGTTATGGATCTTGGTAAATAGAATATTAGAAGATAAACCTCATAAATTAATATGAATGAAAAAGGTGTATAGATTGCAGCGATTGGATTGTCAAAAAAATTTGATTCATCAAATAAATTAACAACACCGTAGCGTTTTAAATAAATTAGAGATAAATGTACAATGAAGCTTATTATCCCAATGAATAGTATAGTTTTTTCAAATTTTTGTTTGATCTTTTCAGATAATAAAAAATTATAAATTCTGTCTAAAGCTAGTTTAATACTCATAATTAACTGTAAATGTGATAGTTACAAATTTATTACTTGTTAAAGTTACAAAAAATAGTTTTTGAAAAAGTTAAATAATGTTAAGGTAAAATTCAATCAAAAGCTATACAAAACTTATAAAAAAATATTTTGAAGTAAATATTTGTAATTAGTTGTGAAAATAAAGTTTTGTAATGTCCTAAAATAATAGTGTTGAGTTAAAAAGTATATTGTGTATCATAAACTCTAATTTAAGAGCTGCTTTATTTCTTTAGCTTTTTCTTCATTAATATCATAATTTTTCATTATCAATATTGCTATAATAACACCCGAAATAGGTAAGAAAGTGTAGAACAATCGCATTCCTATAAGTGCTCTTTCAGTTACTTGGTCAGGATCAAATCCAACAAGCCAAAGAATAAATCCACTTAATAAGGCAGCGACACCAAATCCGAGTTTTACCATCCACCAATATACAGCACCTAAAATACCTTCTCTTCTTACTCCATTCTTCAATTCATCTAAATCACAAACATCGGCAGTCATTGACATCATTATTGTGAATAAGCTTCCAATGCCAAAAGAATGAAAAGGTAATGCAAATAAAAACATATAAGGTTTGCCAGGTATAAACAAAAACCAAAATAAGATGTATCCAATTATTGAAATCGATTGAGATAGAATAAAAGCTTTCTTTTTGCCAATTCTTTTTGAAATAATAGTGATTAATGGAATAACTAAAAAGGATGTGATAAGTGCTCCAACTGAGCCATGAAGGGCAGGCCAGTTTCCAGCACTTGCAGGATCACTGTTAAATAAATAATGAACAATTATCAAAAAGGTAAATGCTGCTATTACTTGAAAAGAGTTAAAAATTAGAAATGTAGCAAAAGCTATTTTTTTAAATTGTTTGATTTTAAATGCTTCTAATACTGAAGTGAAAATTCCTTTTACACTCTTACTAATATTTCTTGAACTAATTGGCTGAAAATCTTTTCTTTCAAGAGACGATTTACTTTTAATGAAAATTGCTGGAACAATCGCAAAAACGGTACATGGTATTGCTACCCAAATAGATAAATCCCTTACCCCTTGGCCTGCTCCTTCTGGAAACCAGGAAGGGTCATAGAGAATAACCCAAAACCATGGAGCAATTACCCATGCCCACTGCCCAATAAACTGAGCAATAGCCATAATCTGAGTTCTCTCATGAAAATCATCACTTATTTCGTATCCCATTGCCACATAAGGAACGCTAAAAATAGTTAAACCAAGATAAAACAATAATGACCATGAAAAGAAATAAATGAAATTATATAAAATTCCGTCATCTTCATGTAATTGCCACATTGCAATATAAGATAACCCCATTAATATTCCTCCAATAAAAACATATTGTCTTCTCCTACCCCATTTAGATCTAGTATTATCAGATATAAAACCCATAATTGGATCTGTTACAGCATCAAAAATTCGTGGAGCAAATTGTATTATTCCCCAAAGAAGAGCTGCAAAACCAAGATCTTGAACTAGAACAATTATAAATACGCCTAAAGCTGCTGGAAACATTTGGTTGGCTAACATTCCAAATCCAAAAGCTATTTTTTGCCCCAACGCTACTTTATTAGTTTTCATATAATTTTAGTTTATTATTACATTATTTGTGGAAATTAATAGTCTGAATTGATTGAGGACTGATGCCAATTCTTTTTTCAAATCCACTTCCTCTCAAAATAAATATCTTTGGTTTATTTTGTTCGTTAAAGACAACTACTGTTGTTGAACCATCAGGGTTTACAGCAGCAGAAGCCATCAAATTTTCGTCAGAAACAGAAGTTCCTATAACCTTTGCCCCTGGTCTTATAAATTTACTAAAATGTGACATAATATAATACAAAGGTGTATAATAAATCTGATCAGTTTTTATATCAACAATAATTGGTGCAATACACCAATTCTTAAACCAATTAGGTCCTCCTTGCCTATCCAATACCATATTCCAGTCTACCCATCCATCAACCCAGTTATTTAAACATCCAATGATATCTCTCGCATATCGGTTGGCAGGTGCATATTTTGGATGTAAATACTTCTTTGATTCTTCTCTCCAATCATAACCCCAATCTGTTGCTTTTTTTTCCCAATACCAAGAATCATCCTTCCATACAGGAACCTCTGAATCAATACACGCTTCAGTTTGAATTAAATATTTGTCTTTTGCCATTTGGTGAGCATACTGCAACTCATTAGGAAAATAATCATAAGTGCTTTCATACCAATGAATTGCAGTTCCATCAAAATAATTTACAGATTTGTTCTTATTGTACATTACATCAACCCATTCTTTTAAGTCTGCTCGATTTTGATCATAACCTAAAATTACAATTTCACTACGACCTTCACTTTCTAACTTGGGGCCAAGGTAATTTTGAACAAAATTATCCATCTCTTTAGGACTAAAATGCATGCTATCCCAGTTGTTACCATTACCCAATGGTTCATTTTCAACTGTAAATCCCCAAATGTCAATCCCTTGAGCTTTATATGCGTCAAGGTATTTTAAAAAAAATGAAGCCCAGGTATCATAATATTTTGGTAACAACTTACCGCCTACCCACGAATTATTGTCCTTCATCCAAGGCGCAGCTGTCCATGGAGATGCAAAAATTTTAAAGCCCTCTTCAGAAATTTTTATGGCGTCTTTAATCATAGGAATAAGATCATCCAGATCTTCGTTAACAGAAAAATATTCTAAATTTTCATCTCCCGATATTGGGGTGTATGAATAATTTTGAAGAGAAAAATCACACGAGTTCATATGTGTTCTAGTTAATGAATAACCAGCTCCTTCTTTACTAAAATATGATTTTAATACTTCAATTTTTTTGGCTTGACTCAGCTGGTTTAATAAATATGCTGATGATTCAGTAAATGCACCCCCAAAACCGGTAATCGTTTGAAACTCATCATCATAATTTAAAACTATTTCAGAAGTTTGGCCAATTAATTCGAAGTCTTTAACAAGGGTCAACTTGTTACCACTTTTGGAGGTTTCGTATACCTCAAATTTAATATTGGTATTTTTACAACCAACAGAAAAGAAATTGATTACTAATACTGAGAAGATAATTAATATAAACTTTAAATTAATTATTAATATTTTACTCATTTTTCAAATTTAAATTTGGTGTATTTATCTTTTAGTACCTTAAAAGCTAATTTTTTACGCCTATCAATATCTACAACACCCCAAAACTCCTCGTTGGCAGTTCCGTCATAAGGAACACCACTTGTATTAGGTGCCCAACCCCCAATATCTTGTTCTTTTGGATTTCCAGACTTCCACCATCCATCAGTAAATGAAAAAATACAAAGCCCGTTGACAATATCCTTGTGATCGAATACAGCGTCTATAATATTTCCATTTGCAACAGCTTGAGCCTCTTGATTTTTACCTTTTTTAAACCCAGAATTAGTAAAACTCATGTAACTGTCTGCTCCAGCTTCTGAAAGATATATAGGCTTAGAGCTTAAACTTTTCCATTGCTTAAAAATAGATTGAGGCTTATCCCAGCGATAAACATTGAGTCCCCAAATATCAAGCTCTGGAATTGATTTAATAAGTTCAATACTAGGTAAGTCTCCGTGAGCAGTAGAAACAGGATGGTTTTGGTCTTCCCTTTTTGCTAAAATTACTGCATTCTTTAATGCATCATACCAATTTTGTATATCATTTTCAAACCATTCGGGGTGATAATTATATTCATTCCCAAATTCCCAAATTAAGATTGCTTTGTGATCTCTATATTTTGCAATATAATCTAAAAATGTTCCAGTAAAAATATCATAAAAACCATTTTGATTATAGCCGAAACTAATTATTACCTTAATCCCTGCGTTTGCTATTTTGTCTAATATTTTTACATCGTCTATAGGCTCATATAAACGAATAGTATTAATACCTGCTTCAGTCATTAATTCTAAATCCCTATCAATAGAACTAAAACTTCGTTTTAAATTTCCCTTAGAAACAGGATGATAACAAATCCCTTTTATAAAGTAAGGCTCGTCATTAACATATATAGAATTCTTATTAATCTTGACAATATCCGTTTTTGGTAAAATCGATATTGAATTATTAAATAAAAAAAAAGGTAATATTAAACTTATAATTTGCAATTTTGAAATTTTTTTATTGAATTAAAAATTATCTATTTATTAACGTATACTGTTATTTTTTTAACTTTTGAAGTTCTTTTGAATATCTCATCAGAGATATTTAAATCTAATTTATTCCCTTTCAACTGTTTAGATTTACCATTTGAAAATTCAATTGAAATAGCTTCTGTCAAATTAATTTTATATATAACAGGAACTTGACAAATTGTAAATGCTAAGCTTCCGGCAGGCAAAACAATTCTCTGCTTTTTTGAACTAACATCATAATATTCGAAATCTTCAGGTTCGTTTAAAAACTCGGATTTTTTTAATATTGTAGGATTGAATCTTAAAACACCATTTTCTACAAAAAATCCTAATTCACTAAATCGGCTTAATATATCTTCCTTGACTTGACCAGTCATTCCAGGCTGTTGAGCTCCTTTGCCCATTGGGGTGTGAGAGTAAGGATCTGTTGGAAATGCACCATAAAGTTCAGGAGATTTGTGAGGACCTATTCCTGCATTAATTTCAAAATAATGATCAAAAAACCTTTCTATTATATTTGGATCTGAATGGTCTCTTATAGCTTTTTGAGCTGCTTCAATAGTAGCCAAAGATAGTTTAGACACCATGTGCCAATAAATCGAACCTAATCCTTCATATCCAAAAAAAGTCCCAGAGCGACCAGTGAAAGATTTATGGTTGAAATTTGACTCAAATATTTCACATATTATTCTCTTCTCCTTTTTGCTTATAAAATTATAATCTGTAGGCAAATTATTTAGTGCATTAGTTAAACAATCTATATTTTTAAAATTGCCATTAAAGTGATAACCTCCCAAAATATCTTCAGATATAATCATTTTGTTCTTGTCTTTGACTAGCTCCTTCAAAAGGTTAGAAGATTCCACTTGTTCACTTGTTAAATTATTTTTTTCAACAAATCTTGGTAAATTTTTATTAGGGTATAAAATATAACTATACTGATCAGGTCTAAACAGTTTACTTAATTTCAAACTATCTAAAACACTTAAAGAGTCGATATGATTTAGATAGCCTGAGCTTAAAACTGCAACTTGACCCTCAAGCATTTCAGGAAGTCTAGAAATCAAAACTTTATCTTTCCCTTGTAATGTCATCAAGTTGTATGAATGAAATAAACCATCCTCTCGTTTATTATGTTTAATTGAGTGATCAAGATATTTCAATAAAATTTCAGAAAAATATTTGATTTCTTTAAGCTTAATAACTTCTTTTTTCCCCGAAAAACTATTATTATAAATAGTTTCCCTGTAATTGCTTGCCGGTTTACCCAAGCCATCTAAAATTAACTTCCTATTTACATCATTTAAAGTAGTTATTAATAAATGTTCATGAGTCTTTAGGGTATCATTTATTTCATTGAAAAAAATCAAAAGTTCAGAAGAAATGGAAACCTCAGTCAAACTAGAATCATTCATTAAGCCTTTGAAAAACATCAAAAAACGTCTCAAATAATAGAGTGTTACCATTGAAACTCCATTACCTACCAGCGCATTGTTAGCATCATTCCATTCAGGCCTTTGAGTGTTCATCCATATACCTGCCTCAGGTATAAAGTTCGATACTTTTGCAAGTAGGGTTGATAGAATTTTTTCAATAAAGTTAACCTTGTAAATAAAAACATGGGTTTCTCTTAGCAAGGCACCATCAACGCCAATTTCTTCTTTTTTTATGCAGATCTTTTCTTCGGCTTTATAATTAAAATCAATCGTATTTTTAGGATCTTTCAAAATATCTTTATAGGATTTTATTTTATAAGGAACATTTGCATAAACGAATAGGTCTGTATTGAAATATTCTTTTAGTCGTTTAGGGTAGTAAGAATGAACAAATTCTAAAAACTTTAATAAATATATTATTTGATGATCTCCCCAATAGCCAATATATGACCAGGGATTATCTGGCTCAATAACCTCCCAATCAAATCCACCCTTGGTAATCCTGTATGGATTATATCCATCAAATGTTGTTGCATTTAAAAACCTGTGAATCATACCATCAATAAATTCAGGATAAGAATAGACTAAGGCCTCCCAATTTTGAAAAATATCTCGCCAATTGCCTTGATAATCTAAAATTTTAGAACCATCAATCTCATTTTGAGTATTAATTGAAAACTTATTCCAAGGACGACTTGGATCGCCGTGCCTTCGACTGAATTTTAAAGGAAGGTACTCAAAGCATAATCTTTTAAAATTTTTGTCTTGATCTCCAGAGGCAATTTTCTTTAAAAAATCCAAATCAAAGGATTTGGGAAGTCCCTTTAAAATATCAGCTTTTTTAAAAAAAACCTTGAAATTTGCTTTTTCTATGTAATTCAAAAAATCTGACTTTTCAATGTTATAATTTTTGTCAAAAATACCACCACGCATGATATTAAACATTGTATTAGAAAAATGCCTGGCATTTCGAACTTTATCCGAACTTAGTTGTATCCCATCAGATGCGCCAACTAACGAAATGAGCTCTTCTGTATCGGCATGTATAGACCTATTTACATCATTTTGTAAAATATCCTGATTTTTCAAATCTTGTTTGAGCTTAATAATGTCTCCTATACTTTGATTGACATTAGAGATGATACTCCATTCTTTCTGATCTCTTGCTTTCAAGCTAATATCATCAACTAAAAAATACGCCCCTCTCTCAGCTCTAATGTCATATTCCTCAATTGGAAGTTTCCCATATCTAAATAAATTTAATTGTTTAGAGGAAAGAAGTCTTCTGCATTTTGGAAATCCAAGAGACCATACAATATTTGCTTTTAAGGCTTCACTAGGTTCAGCCTTATCAATAATAATTGAACTAAGAGAATAGATAGCAATACCTGTATCAGTCTCTAGCTCACATCTTTTATAAGCATCAACTAAATTACTTGTAGAATTTTGCAAATCTTCATTAACTCCATGAGGCAAAATATTTTGAATACCATCCAATATCCTAATATTGACTGCTTGATCAGATGTATTAATTAGTCTACATTTTCTTACAAAACCAAACTGGTTGCTTGTACTCCACTCATACTCGAAATCAACACATAAATCATGGTTCTTTTCTTCAAAAATGATTTTATTGCCAAATGTATTTTTATATAAGTTTCTAGTAGTATTATAAATTTTATTTTGATCATTACTGAAAGGCTCCCACAAGTATCTTGACTTATCTTTTTCAATTAAAAAAATTGATTTACTGCCTGTGTGATTACTAGAATCTATAATCTTATCATCTGTATAATAAGGGAACAACGCAAAGTCTGGATTTTTTCTTCCAGCAGAAATACCACCATTGCTTGACATAAAAAGCCAATGATTAGAACTACTTACAACACTCATAAAAAAGGGACGCATAGAATCCACATTGGAGATTTTAAAAAAAACCTCTCCATCAATCAGCACATCACTAGCATCAACTTTTTTCTGATTATTTAAAATCAGATTTTTTCCTATAAAAATATCTTTGATGTCACTCATTAATTTAACAGTTATGAATACTGTAAAAAGTAATCCCTTGTATATTTAAAACGTTGCCTATGTAAGCAAAGCAAATTACATTCATTTTTTTGATTTTTGAAATTAAAAGCCACAAAAAATAAATAACATTAAAATATCGGTCAGAGCTAAAAAATTAAACACCTCCATTCTAGAGGTGTTTAATCTAAAATGAAATATTTAAAAAAACTTACTATGGAGTTGCACAGGGTGAACTAAGCTCCGGTAGAAATCTCCAAAGTTGAGTACTATTTCCCCACATTGAAAGACTTTCTCTGAATTTGTCATTATCAGCTTGATATTGACCCTCTCCATGTGCTTCATTGTAAGCTGCTACAACTTTTGTCCATTGTTCAGTTTGATCAGATTGCATTTCGGCATGATCTGCGTGAGCAAAAGCTACAAGCACATTCAGTCCTCTATTCCCTGCTCCTACTGTCCAAACTCCCATGTCTAGCTCAGCTTCTGAGCTTACAATTGCGTCATAAACTCGTTTTCTAAAGGTCCAAAAATCATCAGACTTTGAAGGATCAACATTGTAAAAAATAACTTGTCGTAAAGGTTTTAGACATAAATCTGTAACTTCATGTGAAACATTTTTATTATAGTACCACATTTGAAATAAATCATTAGTGACATGAGGAGTTACCGTCTCATTCCACATTTTATATTCTTCAGGGTTTCCCTCTGCATCAAAAGAAGCTAAATCTTGCTCTATTCTGACTCTAAATAATTGACCGAATCTATTTCCAGTCTCAATATAAAAAGTATAGTGAGCAAATTTCTCTGCAGATTGATTGTACTTTTGCGTCTTAGCTTTTATAGCTTCATAGACTTGTGCGTTTTTACCTTCGTCAACTTTAATGTAACGGGATTTTGCAACTTGTGAATTTAAGTTCACACCTAAAAAGATGAACATTAAAAAAATTATATTTTTCATTTTGAATTTATTTGGTTAAAGATCGCAAATATAATGAAATTGATTGCAAATTAAAATTAATAAAACACATTGATGTTCTATTTTCATAAATTTGATTCATGACAATTGATATATACCACATAAATGCTTTTACTTACAAGGAAAATATTGGTAACCCAGCCTGTGTAATTAAGTTAAAAAATTGGCTGCCAGATTCTACTATGCTTAAAATAGCAAAGGATAATGGAGTTGCTGAAACATCTTTTTTTATTAAAAATGAAAATAGTTTTTCCCTTCGTTGGTTTACTCCAGAAATTGAAATGGATCTGTGTGGACATGCAACACTGGCTACAGCGCATTGTATTATTTCACAAACAAACTACGAAAATGAAACTATATTGTTTAAAACAAAAAGTGGTCTATTGGACGTGAAGTTTTCAAATAAAATGTATCATATGAATCTACCTAAGCGAGAGGGTAAATCAGCTATTCTTCCAAAGGCAATTTATGATGCAGTTAATATCAAGCCATTAGAAATCTTCAAAGCACGCGATTATATGCTTGTTTATAAATCTGAGGAAGACATTAAATCAATTAAAATAAATCAACTTATTTTTGATCAAATTAATATTGCACCTGGAGGAGTAATAGTTACAGCGCCAGGAAAAAGCTCTGATTTTGTATCACGTTTTTTTACTCCTCAAGCCAGTATATTAGAAGATCCTGTAACTGGCTCTTCTCATTGCACACTGGCTCCGTACTGGGCAAATAGATTAGGGAAAAATGAATTAGAAGCTTTACAATTATCAAAACGTGGAGGAAAATTATTTTGTATTAATAAAGCAGATAAGGTACAAGTTAGTGGACAAGCCGTGACATCAAAAAAAAGTATTTTGGAAATAAAAAAGAGCCATCATTTCTGATGACTCATTTGTAGCGGGAACTGGACTCGAACCAGTGACCTTCGGGTTATGAGCCCGACGAGCTACCTACTGCTCTATCCCGCGATATAGGACGACAAATATACAATCTTTTTCGAATTTTAAAAGAATTTTAATAATTAATAGAAATTACTGTTCAATGCTTTGAACTTCTAAATTTGTTATTCCGTTGTTAAAACATTTGATTTTAAACTCAATTGGGTTGCAACAAACTTCACAATCTTCAATGTAGCTTTGGAGAAGCTGTGATGTATCAACCAATATAGAAGCTTTCTCCCAGCAGTAGGGACATTGATAAAAAGATTCTTTGACCATTGAAGTTTAAAAAAATCTGAAAATTTAGAGGAATCCCTTTAGATTATAATTAGTAACTCCACATATCCTGCTCTAAGTTCCTAATTTTTTCCCTAATGCGCTGTGACTCTAGCAACTGCAACAATGCATTTTCAGGAAGATAATCATTGATGTCTCTGTCCTCGTAAACATTGTCTTCTTTATAAATAAATCCGGAAAAACGCCTGGAATTGATCAAGTGATCAAAAGAAATAGGCTTGGATGTATTTTTGTTATTAAATGATAATGCACTGTGTAAAAAAGGTCTTGCATCTGGATAAAAAACCCAAAATAAGTCTACTGTTTCTAATTCTACGTTAACATTAGTAGTATTATTATTGACCAAATCTTTAGATCTAGGGGTTATAACCACGGGAGCGATTGCTATTGGTCTGTATCTTAAATCTGATTGCCTTTTATCAAAATACCAAACTCCTTTAATTCTATAACTTTGAACGTCAGCATAACCAACTTGCTCCTGGGCATACTCTTCTTCCCTGAGTAACTTATTTTCAAATATCAACTCGTCCATACGCTTTAAATACTCAGCATATTCGTCCTCGGGATAGCTAGGATCTAGTTCATCAATTTCAGAATATTCGCCAATGTCAACTCCTGCGTTTACCAAGAACTGTTCTTTATTTCCAGCTTCATTAACGATTCTATCTAATCCAATATTCAAACCATCTCCATTATATATTCGTTGGTAAATTAGTTTCTGCTTTAAATCTGGGATTGTAAGAACATCCTTGAAGTTATCCCTTTGATAAACAGGAAAGTCTCCGTTTAAGGCTGATTTTAGTAAATAATGAAGAAGAGGTCTTCTTTCGTTACCAACTACTACAGTATCGATAGGATATAGCATCGGAAAATTGACTCTTTCATCTAAATTAATCTCTTCCCATATTGTTTTAGAAAATATAACATCTTTCTCACTAATAAATCCATATGGTAAAGGAGAATTATCTGAATCAATTTCATCGTAAATTGATTTTTGCCCTATTTCGTCTGGCGACTTGGCATTTAAAATGTTAGCTTGACCAAATGCTACAATTGAAGACAAAAATAATATTAAGATATATATACGTTTCATAAAATTAGTTTGCTAATTGAATAATTATTGGTGAAGCATCTTTAATTGTAGTTTTCGCTCTAGTCCTTACTTTAATGTTATCTATAACCACAATCGTGTTCCTTGGAGCATTATTTACTAAGGCTTTTGCTCCAGAGTCTAGACGAGACCCTGTTACGGATCGTGTTTGGCCTTGAACTGTTATATCAAATTTTGCCACTGTTGCGGGAAGATCGTAAATAAAATCAGGAAAATCTGCTTTAATTGAAGAGACTGTTAGGTTACGCTTGTTCATCCTAACAGATCCACTTTGTCCATTTGACAGCAGACCTCTTGGAGTTGGTATATTTTTTATTCTAAAAGATCTTTTAGAAGAAACTTTACTTCCATCATCAAGTGTTGCCAAAACATTTATTACCACACTCGAACCACTACTGGGGGGAGTTATGGTATACTTTCCTTGTCCTGACTTTTTGCTTATTCCTGGGGCTTTAACAGAAACCTTATTGTCTGGAACCCCAGCAAAAGATATTGTCAAAGGATTTTCAAGGCCTCTATACACAACGTTCATTTTATCAGCTGCTACAGAAGCTTCTTTAGGTCTGGGAACAACCACATAATTACCTTTAATCGGAATCTTAATCTCTTTACGATCTTCAAGAAAAGTGAATTCTCCATTGATTTCCTTTTCTCCAATGTTTCCAACATTAAAATCTAGCATTGCTTCTCCTTTGGCATTGACGGCGTTGGCAATATTAATTTGTTCACCTTGAACGACTAGTTTTGTTGGTGTAACACTAGCATATTTACCCAGAACAACCTTACCTTGAAACTTTTCGCCAGCAAAAAAAGCAGATTTATCGGCTAACACAATAGCTTGATAATTTTTTAATGTTACTGCCTCAGTTAATGTATTACCTAAAAACAAATTAAACATACTCGATTCCGTTGTCTTAACGTCATTTTGCAGTGCGGTTAATTTTGCATAAGAAGCGATAGCAGGGAATCCTTTATAATTGTAATCTAGGTAAGATTGATTAGCTTTTGCTTTTGCATTGTAAACATCTTCCGTATTGAATCGCTCATCAAAACCTTCCAAGGCTTTTTTATACTTTATATCTGTACCTAAAACTTCTCTAACTTTGTTTTTATAAGCTTCAATTTTTGCCATTACATTTTTTCCAGCTTCAGTTAAGCCATCACCAGTGAACCAAAGATTATCAAAAAGATCCGTTTTGTCCATTTTCTCAAAGGGAAGTTCACCTGTTTCTGTATCAATTTCATACTTTCCTGCCTTAAGAAGCTCTATTTTTTGACTTTCAATGAAATTATAAAGTTCTTCAGATGCTATACTGATTTGCTGGGCACGATTTGCAGCATCTCTGAACTCCTCTGGCTTTTCGTCCCCCTTGGTGATAAGGTCATTCAATAATGCCTCATTGGTTTCAGTTGCATTTTCATTAGACTCGGCAAACTTAGCTTCCATACGTCCAAAAGCAGAAAGAACTTCCTTGGACATATTCATGGCCATCATTGCTATGAAAACCAAATACATCAAGTTAATCATTTTCTGTCTTGCAGATAATTTTCCTCCCGCCATATTATTTAATCTTTTAAGTTTTTATTTATAAAATTAGCTCTTTTTATTCATCGCAGATAACATACCACCGTAAACTCCATTTAATGAAGATAAATTAGAAGCTAAGGATTCCATTTGTTCCTTTAGTTTTGTAGCATTCTCAATATTAGCCTCATTTATTTCTGCTTGTTTACTAGCACTTTCCAATTGAGCTTTGTAGATTGAATTAATTGATTCCATTTGTTCGGTGGCTTTGGCCATTTGATCAGTGTATCTCTGTGATGCGCCCGCAGAACCATCCATTGATGAAGCAGTTTCATTGAGATTCTTTATGTTTTGCCCTAAACTTTTTACCAATTCACCATCGATCTTAGCTTCTTTAAGAAGAGTATCAAGTTTTTTTGTCAAGATACCTTCAGGAGATTCTTTTTTTCCAGAAGATTTGGAAGATGCGCCTGATAACTCAGGGTATACTAACGACCAATCAAAATCAACTTTCATCCTCTCAAAAGCTGAGTATGTAAATACACCTGCTTCAACAAGCATTCCAATAGTCAATATTTCACTTGCATAGGGCCAGTGTTGAATCTTAAAAAGAGCACCTACGATTACAATTGCAGCACCTAAGCCGTAAATCATATTTGTTAAAGTAATATTCCCTTCTTTTGCCATAATAATCTATTTTTAAATTTAATTTTTATCTATTTGTTAATTTGTTGCAGCATTCGCTGTTACGTCAGTTCCTAAATAGTCTTGTACCGTGCGAAAGCCAATAAAGCTTCTTGCAGAATCAGCATGTTCATAATCCCTAGTACTTACCTGTAAATAATAAGCTACATCTTTCCAAGAACCCCCTCTAACAACCTTCATTGGATTGTTGACATCGTTAACGCTAGGGTTGAAAGAAGCACTAATTTCGTATGAAGATGCTTCGTAAGATGAACTCACCCATTCAGAGACATTACCTGCCATGTTGTAAAGATTATAATCATTAGGTTCATATGCATCCGCTTCAACTGTATAGAGTGCTTGATCAGCAGCATAATTACCTCTTAATGGTTTGAAATTGGCTAAAAAACAACCTCGGTCATTCTTAGCGTATGGCCCACCCCAAGGAAAGGCTGCTCCTTCAATGCCACCTCTAGCAGCATATTCCCATTCAGCCTCTGAAGGAAGTCTAAATGTAGTAACACTTTGCTTATTTTTTTGCTTTTGATAACTATTCTTGTAAATGGTTCTCCACTGACAAAAAGCATCTGCTTGTTCCCAAGTTACACCAACAACTGGGTAATCGCCGTAAGCCTCGTGCGAAAAATATGTATGAAACATGGGCTCATTGTATGAATACTTAAAGTCTTTAAGCCAAACGGCAGTATCTGGATAAACAGTCACTCCATATTTTTCAATAAAATCACTGCGCTTTAACTCGCCACTCTTTATTTCTTCAGCAAAATTAGTCATACCATCAAAGTCCCACTTAATGTATTCAAACTCAAATTGATCGACTTCCCATGCTTTAATTCCGTTGAAAGACTCTTCTTTTGGTATAATCATTTCTTCAATGACCTCAACATAATCACGATCATAATCATCAAAATCTTTCTGGTCGTATGAGAGTTCTACATCCCAATCAAGTGGAAGATAATATTCGGGGCCATCATAAGAGTCGGAAAGAGAATTTCCATAAACTCTTGATTCACCACTAGCTATGTATTTGGCATAGGAAAACTCTTCGTCGTCTGCGTTGTCATCGCTGACCAGCATTCCCTTGGGATAAAAAAGACCAATGCCTTGATCCAACCTTTCATCATCTTCATTGACATCATATCCAAGAACTTCAACTGACCTAATTGCTAATCTTCTTCTTACAATTGAGTCACGAACCCAATTGATGAACTGTCTGTATTCGCTATTGGTTATTTCAGTCTCGTCCATGTAAAAAGAACGAACTGTAACAGTTCTAGGGGGGGCATCCTGCAAGTCAATAATATCATCATCTGACTTACCCATAATAAAAGCACCACCGGGAACTAAACTCATTCCATAAGGTTTTTCAGGGTGCCAGCGTTTGCCTTTAATACCGACAAGTTCACCTTTGTCTTTATTCCCACATCCAAGAACAAAAACAAACAGAAATAAATAAACTACAATTTTTTTCATTTTGTCATTAGTAGGTTTCCAATCCTCTTTAAATTAAAGTCCGTAAACTTATTTATATATTTTTACAATTACAAATTTTTTATTCTTAATTGTTTTCTTTAGGCAATGAAAATAAAATCAATTTTTCTTATATGCCTTGTACCAACGTTCTGGAATAATGCCCTGAACAGCTTTGTCATAATCATCTTCAGTACAGGCTAATAACGCGTTTTTAGACGATTTAGTGTGTAATATCTTTAAAAATGGAGTTTCAACCCACCATCGCCCAGTTTTGAGGCTTTTATGAAAAACCAATTTATGGTCCTGAACTAAAACGTTGTATTTCATGAATTCATTAGAATTTTTAAAATTATCGTCCTCAATTCTGCAATAGTAGCCCTCAATAAAATACCAAATCATTTGAGCAATTAGCTCTGATGTTGCGCCATCTTCCAAAGACAAATCATGTTCATAAATTCCAAAAGAAGAAACTTTATTACTTATACCTGCATACCTAGATATTGCACATATTTCTCGGCTATCAAATCCATTTGGTGAAAACGTTTTATTTGATCTCAACTCTGATGATTTAATGCAATTTAAATCGATCGAAACCAAATCAGCGTCGCGTAAAATAGGTTCAACAAACTTAATATCTCTATTAACCTCTCCAAGTCTATAAAACTCAAAATAGAGTTTATCCATTAGGTCAATCTCCTCTTGTGAATTGTAATAAGTTTGAAATCCAACTACGGAGTAATTATATAAATTATAAGGTTTTTCTAAAATTATTTTACCAATATAGTTGGTATTTGTTATCGGCTTTGAAGAGTCACCAAGATCAAAGCTTTTATCAATATTAACTATATTGATCATAGACTTAATTTTATCATACGATCGGTAGTTTGCAAAAGTAATATCTTGACTTCCACCAATAATTATTGGAATAACATTTTTTTTCAAGAGAAATTCAACAGTAATAGCAACTGCATAATAGGTGTCTTTTACAGTATTGCCCATATTAATGTTACCTAAATCTGCAACATTACAATCCCAATTTCCTGGAAATAAAGAGTAAAAAGACTTGCGTACTTGATCAAGATTAGGACTTAGAGGTAAGTTATGCTCTGACTGTCTTGATTCTACAACTCCAAAAATTGCAATATCTAAGTCTTCAACAGCGGGAAAGTAATTATTCGTGTGTAATTTTATTTTTTTGCCAAGACTCTGGGAATGTAATGGTTCTGTGATTTCAATCAAGTGGTCTGATACTGGGGATAACAAATTTATATCCATTATTATTTTCTTGCAGTTTTTGATTTGGAAACTTTCTTTTTAGACTCTTTATTAATCAAAGCAGTACAGTCTTCCAGAGTGAACTTTTTAACATCAACGTTTTTCGAAAGTTCAATTTTTATTTTTCCTTTTATGATGTTATGTCTACCCCAACGCGCTTTTTCTACGCGGATTCCTTCATGAACCCAATTGTGAACAATCTTTTCTTTTTCTTTTTTAATTTTTTCTTCTATTAAGTCCTCAATATTTTCATCGGACAAGTTATCCCAATCATATTTTTTACTTACGTTTATAAACAAATTATTCCACTTAATAAAGGGGCCAAAGCGTCCTTTCCCTTTAGTCACTGGGTTGCCATCAAAAAAGTAGATAGGCTCATCGGCTTTCTCGCGCTCCTTAATAAACTCTATTGCTTGATCAAGCTCAACATTTACTGGATTGATATCTTTAGGAATGGAGATAAACTTCTCCCCGTGTTTAACATAAGGACCAAATCGCCCGTTGTTGATTAAAATTTCTTTATCTCTGAAAGTTCCTAAGTTCTTAGGTAATTTAAATAAATCTAAGGCTTGTTCGAACGAAATATTTGATAACTGAAGATTGGGAGGTACTGAAGCAAAAATTTGCTTTTCTTCGTCGTCTGGGCTTCCTATCTGTGCCATGGGACCAAATTTTCCTAAGCGAACACTGACTTGACGACCTGTTTTTGGATCAGAACCTAGTATTCTTTCACCAGATTGTCGGCTAGCATTTTCTCTTACATCTTCAACATTGGGATGAAAAGAGTTGTAAAAATCCTTCATCATTTTTGTCCAATCTGACTTTCCACTTGCTATGGCATCAAAATCCGCTTCAACTTTAGCTGTAAAATTATAGTCAAGTATTGCTTCAAAGTGATTTACTAAAAAATCAGTTACAATTATACCAATATCAGTTGGAACTAATTTTCCTTTATCTGAACCAAATTTCTCAGATTGAGAAGATTCAATGATTTTATTTTCCTCGAAAGTTAAAACACTGTAATTCCTCAATTGACCGTCAACATTGCCTTTCTCTACATAATTTCTGTTTTGTATTGTTGAGATGGTGGGGGCGTAGGTTGAGGGTCTTCCAATACCAAGTTCCTCAAGCTTTTTTACTAAAGAGGCCTCGGAGTATCGGTATGGAGCTCTTGAAAAGCGTTCTGTTGCAACAATGCATTCGTTAACAAGTAAACTATCTAATTTCATTGCAGGCAACATCCCCGCTTGTTCAGCATTTTCATCATCAGTCCCTTCAATATATAATTTTAAAAACCCATCGAAAATGATTACCTCACCGTTAGCAGTAAAAATTTCATTATGATTTTGCGTGCTGATTTTTACATTTGTTCTTTCTAAATTGGCATCACTCATTTGAGATGCAATTGCTCTTTTCCATATTAACTCATAAAGCCTTGCCTGATCTTTATCCACATCTAATTTGTGAATAGCAAAATTTGTAGGTCGTACCGCCTCGTGGGCCTCTTGAGCACCTTTTGATTTTCCTTTGAAATTGCGTGGGCAACTGTAGGATTTACCATAAGAGGACAAAATTTCTTGAGCTGCAGAATTTTTAGCTTCATTTGATAGACTTACACTATCGGTTCTCATGTAGGTAATATGACCTGCTTCATATAAGCGCTGGGCCAAAGTCATTGTCTTACTAACAGAAAAATATAATTTTCTCGATGCTTCTTGTTGTAGAGTTGAGGTTGTAAATGGTGGAGCAGGAGATTTCTTTGCAGGTTTTTTATCAATTGAAAACACTTTGTATGCCGAATTTAAGTTGCTTTCTAAAAATAAACGAGCTTCATTTTTAGAATTAAAAGGTTTTGTGATTTTAGCCTTAAACGGCCTACCATCACTTGTTTTAAAAAAACCTTCAACTCTATAATTTGACTGAGAATTAAAATCCCTTATTTCTCTCTCTCTTTCCACGATTAGTCTAACTGAGACAGATTGGACCCTACCTGCTGAAAGCCCTGTTTTTACTTTACGCCACAGCACAGGGGATAGCTCATATCCTACTATTCTGTCTAATACACGCCGAGCCTGTTGGGCATCCACTAAATCATAGTCAATTGATCGAGGATTACTAACTGCCTTTTCAATAGCCCCTTTTGTGATTTCATGAAATACGATTCGCTTTGTTTTTGATTTGTCTAAATTTAAAGTCTCGAACAAATGCCAGGCAATTGCCTCACCTTCTCTATCTTCATCGCTTGCAAGCCAAACAGTTTCTGCTTTATTAGCTAATTCTCTCAATTTTTTTACTAATGGTTTTTTTTCTTTACTGATCTCATATTTGGGAGTAAAATTACCATTTACGTCTATACCTAGTTCTTTTGAAGGGAGATCAGCAATATGTCCAAAACTTGAAGCAACTTTATATTCTTTTCCAAGAAATTTTTCAATTGTTTTAGCCTTAGCAGGCGACTCAACGATAACAAGATTCTTAGCCATAAACTATATATTAAGGTCACAAATGTATATGAAATTTTCGATTGTATTTTTTAAATTTTTGCCAAAATTAAAATTAAATATCTCTTTTTTATATTATTGTAGATAGAAAATATTAATTTAATTAATTGATAACCAGTAATTTAAGTCATAACAAAATTTATTTTTTTTTTTCTAAGTTTAATTGAAAAATAAATCAAACTAAAATAAAAGTAAAAAACATGGAATGGTACTTAAATGTTATGCGTGAAAATTATGCGAATTTTAATGGACGCGCTAGAAGAAAAGAATATTGGATGTTTACATTGTTCTATACTCTTTTGGTTATGGCATGTGCTTTTGCTTTAGCGCTATTGGTCGCAACCGGGGCATACATGCTCACTCTGTTAGTCGCAGTCATGTCTATTGCTGCTATTCTTGTTCATGTTGTTCCTTCTTTAGCTGTTACCGTTAGAAGACTACATGATGTAGGCCAAAGTGGTTGGTTTTTATTGCTAGCTTTGGTCCCATATATTGGTAATTTGATCATTTTTGTTTTCTCTGTTATTGAAGGCAATAAAGGGACTAACAAATATGGTCCTGATCCAAAAGCTTGAACAAAAATCAAAAAATCAAATATTTGTTTGGTCTTCAATTGATTCTTAGTTTTAACATGACAATTTGTCATAAACCTAAAAAATCATATCTTTGCGAATTAATTATTAAAACTAAAGTTTAATTAAACTATGGAAAAAGTTATAAATGAATCAATTCAGGGTTGTTCTACATCCCTAATTGGCCATAACAATAACACCAAAAAGCTATACATTGAGAGTTATGGCTGTCAAATGAACTTTAGTGATAGTGAAATAGTAGCGTCCATACTTCGCAAAGAAGGTTTTAATACAACATCAAAGTTAGAAGAAGCAGATTTGGTTTTAGTTAATACCTGCTCCATAAGAGATAAAGCCGAACAGACAATTAGAAAAAGGCTTGAGAAATTCAACTCGATTAAACAAATAAATCCAGAAATGAAAGTTGGTGTACTAGGTTGTATGGCTGAAAGACTAAAATCGAAGTTACTGGACGAAGAAAAAATTGTTGATTTGGTCGTCGGACCAGACGCCTACAAGGATCTACCTAATCTTATTTCACAAGTGGATTCAGGAAATAGTGCAGTAAATGTGCTTTTATCAAAAGTTGAAACTTATGCTGATATAGACCCAGAAAGACTGAATACAAATGGTGTGACTGCTTTTGTTTCTATCACTCGAGGATGTGACAATATGTGCACATTTTGTGTAGTCCCATTCACAAGAGGTAGAGAACGTAGTAGAAACCCTCTTAGTATCATCGAAGAAATTAATGATCTGTGGAAAAAGGGTTATAGAGAAATTACGCTTTTAGGACAAAATGTAGACAGTTATCTTTGGTATGGAGGAGGTTTAAAGAAAGATTATTCAAAAGCATCAAGTATTCAAAAGGCTTCAGCTTTGAGATTTTCGGATTTATTGGAATTATGTGCCAAAGAACAACCAAAAATGCGTTTTCGCTTTTCCACTTCAAATCCACAAGATATGTCAATTGACGTAATTAAAAACATGGCTAAATATGATAATATCTGCAATCACATTCACTTACCAGTCCAGAGCGGAAGTGATGATGTTTTAAAAGCAATGAACAGGCAACACACGCGAGAGGAATATTTAAGTCTTGTTAAAGACATAAAAAAACATTTGCCAAATTGTACTATTTCACATGATATGATCTGTGGATTCCCCAATGAATCCGAAAAAGATCATCATGATACCCTAGATCTAATGGAAAATATTAAATATAGTTTTGGTTATATGTTTACTTACTCAGAACGGCCAGGAACAGCAGCTGCCAGAAAATTACAAGACAATATTCCCGTTAGCGTAAAAAAACGACGTTTGAGTGAAGTAATTGAGCTGCAACAAAGACATAGTCGTGAAAGAAATAAAGAATTTTTTGGCCAAGTAACAGAAGTTCTAATTGAGAAAACATCAAAAAAGTCTGACTTTGAATGGGCTGGTAGAAACCCTCAAAATATGATGGTAGTTTTTCCAAAAAAAAATTTCAAGCCAGGAGATCTTGTACAAGTTAAAATAAATGATTACACGAGTGCAACTCTAAGGGGGGTTGCTATTGGTTATTCAAAAAATAATTAAGCTATGGAAACTGTTCAATCAATAAAACAAAGGTTCGGAATCATTGGTAATGATAAATCACTTAATAGAGGAATAGAGAAATCCATTCAGGTAGCCTCAACAGATATTTCAGTATTAGTTACTGGTGAAAGTGGTGTTGGTAAAGAAGCTATTCCCAAAATAATTCACCAATTATCACATAGAAAACACGGTAAATATATCGCAGTAAATTGTGGAGCAATTCCAGAAGGCACAATTGACAGTGAGCTTTTTGGTCATGAAAAAGGGGCATTTACAGGAGCAACACAAACTCGCTCAGGATACTTTGAAGTTGCCGATGGAGGTACTATCTTTCTTGATGAGGTTGGGGAACTTCCAATGACAACTCAAGTACGTTTATTGAGAGTTTTAGAAAACGGAGAATTCATTAAGGTTGGATCAAGTAAAGTTCAAAAAACAAATGTTAGAATTGTAGCAGCTACTAATATTAAAATGTTTGAAGCAATTAAAAAAGAAAAGTTTAGGGAAGATCTTTATTATAGACTCAGCACGATTGAAATAAATTTACCACCACTTCGTGAAAGAAAACAAGATATCCATTTATTGTTTAGAAAATTTTCAAGTGACTTTGCAGTTAAATATAAAATGCCTACGATTCGCTTGACCGAGGATTCTATTGATTTATTAGAAAATTATAGCTGGACAGGGAACATACGACAGCTTAGAAACATAGCTGAACAGATTTCTGTCTTAGAATCAAAAAGAGAAATTAATCACACAACACTCAAATCATATCTGCCAGATATGGGGATGCAATTACCTGCTTTAGTAAAAGATAAAAGAAGCAGCAGTGATTTTAATACAGAAAGAGAAATTTTGTATAAGGTGCTTTTTGATATGAAAAGCGACCTAAACGATTTAAAAAAGCTTACACTTGAACTGATGGAAAATGAGAATTATCAAGATGTTCAGAAGAAAAATGAAAACTTGATTCAAAAAATATACAATGATTCAGAAGATGAATTAAAAAATGAAAGTAAAATTTTAGAATTAACAGATCACATTAAAAGAGAAGATAAAATTGAAGTTGTCGCAGAAAATAAAAAGTATGATTTTATTGAAGATATTGAAGAAGAAGAAGAAGAGACCTTGTCACTTCATGATAAAGAAATTGAGCTTATCAAAAAATCTCTTCTGCGACACAGTGGAAAAAGAAAACTGGCTGCTGAAGAGCTTGGTATATCAGAACGAACACTTTACAGAAAAATAAAGCAATATGATCTTTGATTTTAGAAAAAAAATCTTTTTTGTAGCAACGTTATTATTTGTTGGATGTGGTTATTACTCCTTCACAGGAATTTCTGTTAGTGATAAAACTAAAACTTTTCAAGTAAATTACTTTCAAAATAATTCTGATTTGATTGAGCCTGGAATTGACAGAGATTTTACTCTAGCACTGCAAGATCTTATTCTTAATCAAACAAACTTATCACTTGTTAAGTCAAATGGTGATTTAGTTTATGAAGGCGAAATAGTTGAATACAGAATTTCACCAACTACAGCAACTGCTGATAATAGAGCGGAACAAAATAGGCTAACTATAGCCATTAATGTTAGATTTATAAATAAATTTGATATTGAGGCCGAATTTGAAAAAAGATTTTCTTTTTTTTATGATTACGCTGGAAGTGCACAATTAATTGGAGCTCAAAAAACTACAGCAATTAAAGAAATATTTGATAGAATAACTCAGGACATAATAAATGCCTCGTTAGCAAACTGGTAAATGAAAAAAATAAAATTTTTAGACATCTTAAATTCTAGTTCTGACTTAAATTCTGGTGATTTATTAGAATTGGAATCAGTCATAAATGAATTTCCGTACTTTCAAGCTGCGAGAGCGGTTTATTTAAAAGGGCTTAAAACCGAAAAAAGTTTCAAATACAATAAAACTTTAAAGAATACTGCAGCATATACATCAGAAAGACAAATTTTATTCGACTTAATTACATCAGATGATTTCAATCAAAATAAAATTTCTGAACATATACAACATAATAATGAAGGTCTAAAAAATATAACTGTTGAACATTACAATGATATTTCTGATTCAAATGAAAAAACTAAAAATCAAAAAGATGAAGAATTTATTTTAAAAATGGGCCAACCTCTAGAATTTGACAAAAATGACTCCTATTCCTTTAGTGAATGGTTAAATTTGACTAAAATTTCGCCTATTGACAGGTCGAATGATTCTAATCAGCGCAAACAAAAAAATATTAATATTATAGACTCATTTGTTGATAAAAAACCTAGGATAGCAAAGTTGAAATCCCCTAAATCGTTAGAAAATTTAGCTGAAAAATCTGTTTTGAAACCAGATGATTTAATGACCGAAACTTTAGCCAGAATTTACTTGGAACAAAAAAACTATGATAAAGCTATAAATTCGTTCAAAATTTTAAGTTTGAAATATCCAGAAAAAAGTAGTTTATTTGCAAACCAAATTAAGGCAATTAAGAAATTACTAGAAAAATAAATTAGTTATGAATACCTTTTCAATATTTTTAATTCTAATTGTAATAGTGGCTTTTTTACTTGTATTAGTGATAATGGTCCAAAACCCAAAAGGTGGTGGACTTGCATCTTCTTTCGGAGGTGGTGGAGTCCAGCAATTAGGCGGAGTTAAACAAACAACAGATTTTTTAGATAAAAGTACTTGGGCTCTAGCTATACTACTTCTAACTCTAATACTTCTATCAAATTTTGCTATTGAAAATTCAAATGAGAGTATTGAATCAAAAGCTATCGATTCTAATAATGAAATTTCAAATCCTGTTGAACAAAGTCCAATTGACTTGCCAATCAAGGATAACAATAACAAATAACTGATTTAAATTTATCATTTCTGCAAGTTTGTCAGTAAAATTGGAATGGCACAATTTTCGATTAACAATTAAAAAAAATAAAAATATGGCAATAAAAATTAAACCCCTAGCAGACAGAGTTCTTATAGAACCGCTGGCTGCAGAAACAAAAACAGCTTCTGGAATTATAATACCTGATAACGCTAAAGAGAAGCCACAAAGAGGAAAAGTCATTGCTGCAGGTAATGGCACCAAAGATGAAAAAATGACTGTCAAAGTTGGCAACACAGTTCTGTATGGAAAATATTCTGGAACTGAGCTAAAATTTGAAGGTCAAGATTATTTAATAATGCGAGAAAGTGATATTCTCGCAATAGTATAATTTTAAAATTAAGAAAATGGCAAAAGATATTAAGTTTGATATAGATGCACGCGATGGGCTAAAGAAAGGAGTAGATGCACTAGCAAATGCAGTTAAAGTTACTTTAGGTCCAAAAGGAAGGAATGTAATAGTTAGCAAAAGCTTTGGAGCACCACAAGTAACCAAGGACGGTGTCTCTGTTGCAAAAGAAATAGAATTAGAAGATGCCCTAGAAAATATGGGTGCCCAAATGGTTAAAGAAGTAGCTTCAAAAACCAATGATTTAGCAGGTGACGGTACAACAACAGCAACTGTTTTAGCACAAGCTATTGTTAAAGAAGGTCTCAAAAATGTTGCTGCAGGCGCTAATCCCATGGACCTAAAAAAGGGAATCGACAAAGCTGTTCAATCAATTGTTAATGATTTAGAAAAACAGGCTAAAAAGGTTGGGAACTCAAATGAAAAAATCATGCAGATCGCATCAGTTTCTGCTAACAATGATCTTTCTATTGGTGAATTAATTTCTAAGGCTTTTGAAAAAGTTGGCAAAGAAGGTGTCATAACTGTTGAAGAGGCTAAGGGAACAGATACTTATGTTGATGTTGTGGAGGGAATGCAATTTGATAGAGGTTATTTAAGTCCATATTTTGTCACGGACTCTGATAAAATGATTGCGGACTTAGAAAATCCTTACATACTTCTTTTTGACAAGAAAATTTCCAACTTACAAGAAATACTACCCATTTTAGAGCCAATTGCTCAGTCTGGACGTCCTCTTCTTATAATTGCTGAAGATGTTGAAGGCCAAGCATTAGCAACTTTGGTAGTCAATAAGTTAAGAGGTGGTCTTAAAATTGCTGCAGTAAAAGCCCCAGGATTTGGTGACAGAAGAAAAGCAATGCTTGAAGATATTGCTATTCTTACTGGCGCTACTGTGATTTCTGAAGAACGAGGATTCTCCCTAGAAAATACCGATCTTGAAATGCTAGGAAGTGCAGAAACAGTCACAATTGACAAAGATAATACGACTATCGTAAACGGATCTGGAAAAGCTGCTGATATCAAAGCAAGAGTTAACCAAATAAAAAATCAAATTGAAACTACTACTAGTGATTATGACAAGGAAAAGCTACAAGAACGTCTGGCCAAACTAGCTGGAGGTGTTGCAGTACTTTATGTTGGAGCTGCAAGTGAAGTTGAAATGAAAGAGAAAAAAGATCGAGTTGACGACGCATTACATGCCACAAGAGCTGCAGTTGAAGAAGGGATTGTAGCTGGTGGAGGTGTAGCTTTAGTACGCGCACAAAAATCACTAGATAAAATCAAAGACCTCAACGATGATGAGCTAACAGGTGTACAAATTGTACTAAGAGCGGTTGAGGAACCACTCAGAACAATTGTTGATAATGCTGGTGGTGAAGGTAGTGTTGTAATTAATAAAGTAATTGAAGGTAGTGGCGATTTTGGTTACGATGCTAAAGCAGATAAATATGTTGATATGCTTAAGGCAGGAATTATTGATCCCAAAAAAGTAACTAGAGTAGCTCTCGAAAATGCAGCTTCAGTTGCAGGTATGATTCTTACAACAGAGTGTGCTCTAACTGAGATTAAAGAGGATTCTCCAGCTATGCCTCCAATGGGTGGTGGTGGAATGCCTGGTATGATGTAATTTTATTAAATATCCTTACAAAAAAAGCGCTTTAACTATAGAGCGCTTTTTTTATTTATTTATGATTCTTAATAACCTCGGGATCCCTATACTTACAACAGGGATAAAGCATGTCATATGATTCATCATCTGCCTTAAAATTTTTTGTATCGTGGCCAACAGCTGCTATATTTTTCTCAATTGAGTTTTGGTTAACTTTCCTGGTATCGTAAATAAGGTCTAATTTATGAGTTTCAATATTCCAAGATGCGTGCTTTACTCCCTTTGTTTTTAAACATGCCTTTTCAATTCTATTTTTACACATTCCACAAACACCATCAACTTCAATTTTAGCTTTCAAAATCTTGCTTTGAGAAATACTCACAATGGGTGTAAATAATATTGCTAATAATAAAATGTAATATTTCATAATTTAAAATTTATTAGAGTTTAAGTCTAAGTCCAGCATAATAAATACTGCCGAACACTGGTCCATAAACAAATGTACTATCAAAATTTGAACCAAAAGGATCGTCTGCTGCTAAAATAGGATTTTTTTGTCTAAAATTAGTTACGTTTTCACCGCCAGCATATAACTCAAATTTTTTTGAAAAAACTTTAGTAATTTGAAAATTTAATGTTGTGAATGAAGGTGAATAATCACTTAGCTGGAAATTCACTGGATTTGTTGCCGTAGATGGCAGCCTTTGTTTTCCAACCCAATTATAAGTAAGGTCAAATTTCCAAAAGCGTTGATCTCTGACTAACACGGTTTGGTATGAAAAATTTGAAAAAAAACGGTTCTTTGGAATTAGTGGTCTATCAAATGTGCCCGAAGCAAAATCTGTTTGAACATCATAATGCTTATATGCTGTCCTTAGATCAAAACGTTCCATTGGAGTATAGTTAAAGTCTAACTGAAGGCTGTTAGCATGGCTGTTACCAATTAAATTATAAAAATTTATTTCGGTTGGTATTTCATAATCTACAACTACTTGATCCTTGAATTTAGTAGCATAGTAGTCAACTGAAATATTTGCATTACGATTAAATATATTAAACTTTTGGGAATAAGACAGTCCATAATTCCAAGCAATTTCTGGAGAGAGTCCATAAATTTTTCCATTATTATTATTAATGTTTATTGTTCTGCTTGAAGCAAAAATCTTTTGATTTTCAGTAAAAATATTTGCAGCTCTTTTACCGCGACCGAAAGAAAATCGCAGGGCTGATTTTGACCAAGGAGTATACCTAAGATGAAAACGAGGTGTTAAGAACGTCCCCAATAAATTATGATGATCTAACCGAACTCCAGCTGTTAGGTTTACATTATCTAAGTTATCAAATGAATATTCAAAAAAGCCTCCTAAAGAATTTTCGTTTCTTTCATATAATTTATCATTTACAATTTCTTTGTAATTATCGTGAAAAAAAGTAAAGCCTGTTTTAATTTTGTGTCTAGTGTCGCTTATTATAGAATTGTATATTAGATTAGAATAAACACTCTTGTGCTTAATATTATAAATATTGTTTCCAAAATATGAATTGTCTTTGTGATTACTGAACGCCAGCTGAAGTCCTAAACTTTGATAAGTAATTTCAGGATTCACATATCCAAATTTCCCCGAAAAATCAAATCGTTTTGTTTTAACTTCACTTCCCCAGAACATATTAGTGAACTTGTGCAATGAAGGGATATAATCCAGTTGACCAGTTAGTTTATTATCGTCAAGAATTCTAAAATTAATCAAACTAATAAGCCCCTTCTCTGGGTTTGTATACTGCCATCTGTTCATGACGTTAATTTGATCCCCCAATGGCATATCTAAAAAAGAATCTTTATTTCTATCAAAAGCTAAATTTCGTCTACTCCCATGAATATAAATTCCAGTATCCCACTTTGAACTTACAATGGTATTCACATGAGAATTTATCTCAAACCTTCCAGCAACTGAGCCAAACAAATTAAGAAAAAAATCAGGGTCTGTTTGGGGTTTGACAAACTCGACATTAATTTGACCGGTAATACTTTCAAAGCCATTAATCACACTACCAGCTCCTTTTGTAATTTGCATGCTTTCAATCCAACTACCTGGGATAAAGCTTAATCCATGTGCTTGAGCAGCACCTCTTATCATTGGAATATTTTCGGAATTTATTAATATGTATGGGCTTGATAAGCCTAACATTCTTATTTCCTTAGCTCCTGAAACAGCATCTGAATAATTAACATCTATGGTAGGATTAGTTTCAAAACTTTCAGAAAGATTGCAACATGCAGCTTTTAAAAGTTCTTCGCTATCTATTAAAGTTAGGTTTCTTGAATCTAAATAAGATTTAGTTAATGTCTTTTTTTGAGATTTTAAAGTGACTGTTTCTAAGCTGATTGATTCCATTACAACTTCAAGCTTAATATTTGGATCTTCTACATCAATAATTTTTGATTTAAATCCAATAAAACTGATTTCTAATTTATTAAACGATTTATCGTAACTAAGGCTAAAATTACCATCAAAGTCACTTACTGTACCGATATTCGTTCCTTGCCATACAATATTAGCCCCTGGCAATGGAGTGATAGACTCATCGTTTAATTTCTCAAAAATAATACCATCTATTTGTTGACCTGAAACAGAAACGGAAAACAACAATAAAGTCAAAATGAATAAAAAACAATTGAATTTTTCTTTTGACATTTGTTATATTTATTTAGATTGTAAAATTAATTTAAAATTTTATATAAAAATTATTTTTTTTAAATCTATGTTATTGAAATTTATAAAACTTAAAATTAAAATATCTGAATTAGCTAAAAATTCATCTGATAAAAAAAAGACTTTGAAGCTTATGTGTGACCTTTTAAGGTCAGAAATTCCATATTATGATTGGGTAGGGTTTTATTTTAAAAACGGGGAAAAAAAGGAATTAAAACTTGGTGCGTTCTCTGGAAATCCAACAGATCACACGATTATACCATTTGGAAAAGGAATATGTGGACAGGTAGCTCTAACTAATAAAAATTTCGTGGTCCCAAATGTAAAAAAACAAAAAAATTATATCTCATGTAATGTTAATGTAAAATCTGAAATTGTTGTTCCAATATTAGTAAATGGACTGAACGTTGGTCAAATAGATATTGACTCAAATAGAATTAATCCATTTACCAAAGAGGATGAAGAATTTTTAGAATATGTGTGTGGTGAGGTATCAACATTTCTATAGATGTTGATAACTCATGGTTTTAGTTAAAAAAAAACAATAAGCATTTCATTAATCTAAAGAAAATTTGAGTTTAAATTTCATATTTTTGATAACTACTTTTTATAAAAATGAGTAATATCAAAAAAATTAAATCTGCTCTGATCTCAGTATTTAACAAAGATGGGCTCGAGCCAATTGTAAAAAAACTTAACGATTACGGAGTTATCATCTATTCAACTGGTGGAACTCAAAAATTTATAAACGAACTGGGTATTGATGTTATCGCCGTTGAAAAAATTACTGATTACCCTTCAATTTTAGGAGGAAGAGTTAAAACCCTTCATCCGAAAGTTTTTGGAGGTATTCTCAACCGACAAAAAAATCAAAAGGATATTAATGAGATGATTGATTTTAATATCCCACAAATTGATTTAGTAATTGTTGATCTTTATCCTTTTCAGAAAACAGTAGATTCTGGAGCAAATCACCGAGATATTGTGGAGAAAATTGATATTGGGGGTATTTCTTTAATTCGTGCTGCAGCAAAAAACTACAATGACGTTTTATGTGTTTCTTCAGTTGAGGACTACAAAGAATTTAATGAATTAATTTCCAAAAATAATTGCTCTTTTTCAATTGAAGATAGAAAAAGGTTCGCTGCAAAATCATATAATGTATCATCTCATTATGACTGTGCTATTTTTAACTATTTTAATGATGAAGAAAATGTTTTAAAACTAAGTGAAATAAAAGGAAAAAAATTGCGATACGGCGAAAATCCCCATCAGAAAGGATTTTTCTTTGGTAAGTTCGAAGATATATTTGAAAAACTTAACGGTAAAGAATTAAGTTATAATAACCTTCTAGATATTGATTCCGCAGTAAATTTGATGAATGAATTTACGGATGAATTTCCAACATTTGCTATTTTAAAGCACAATAACGCATGTGGTTTAGCGCAACGCAACACTCTTTGTGATGCCTACTCATGTGCACTTGCTGGAGATCCTATTTCCGCCTTTGGCGGGGTTCTAATTTCAAATTATGAAATTGACAAAGATACTGCTCAGAAGATCAATGATTTATTTTGCGAAATTGTTGTAGCACCAAAGTTTAATATTGAAGCTTTAAAAATTTTAAAAAACAAAAATAAGCTCGTTTTGTTGTCTCAAAATTTAATTAGAACCTCACCTGTTTCTGTGAGAACCTGTCTCAATGGGTTTCTTGTCCAAGACAAAGACATTGTCACAGATTCTTTGAAAAGCTTGAAAAATGCAACTATATTAAAACCAACCACTTCACAGGCTAATGATCTTCTTTTTGCATCCAAAATTAGTAAACATACAAAATCAAACACTATTGTTTTAGTTAAAAACATGCAACTTATAGCTAGTGGAACTGGTCAAACAAGCAGAGTAGACGCTCTCAATCAAGCTATCCACAAATCAAAATCCTTTGGATTTGATTTAAATGGAGCCGTGATGGCTAGTGATGCATTCTTCCCATTTCCTGATTGTGTTGAAATTGCAGAAAAAGCAGGAATTAAGGCTATTATTCAGCCAGGGGGGTCAATAAAAGATCAATTAAGCATAGATTATTGTAATAAAACCAAAATAGCAATGGTCTTTACAAACACGAGACATTTTAAGCACTAAAAAAATAAAAGTTTTGTGGATTAACTAAACTTAATTTTTCTTATTTTTAACAAATTTATTAACTCTAACTCTTATTACTTTATGGGGTTTTTTGACTTCTTAACAGAAGAGATTGCTATTGATCTAGGAACTGCAAACACCCTTATCATTCATAATGATAAAGTTGTTATTGACAGTCCCTCGATTGTAGCAAGAGATCGAATTTCTGGTAAGATTATAGCAGTTGGGAATGAAGCTAACTTAATGCAAGGTAAAACCCATGAAAATATAAAGACAATTCGACCACTAAAAGACGGAGTAATTGCTGATTTTGACGCTTCAGAGCAAATGATAAGTATGTTCATAAAAAATATTCCAGCTCTTAGAAAAAAGCTTTTTGCACCATCGTTAAAAATGGTAATATGCATTCCGTCCGGTATCACTGAAGTTGAAATGCGAGCAGTCAAAGAATCGGCCGAAAGAGTGAACGGAAAAGAAGTATACCTCATTCACGAGCCTATGGCTGCAGCTATTGGAATTGGAGTTGATATTATGCAACCAAAAGGCAATATGATTGTGGACATTGGTGGCGGAACTACTGAAATTGCTGTTATTGCTCTTGGTGGTATCGTCTGTGATAAATCTGTGAAAGTTGCTGGAGATGTTTTTACTAATGATATAATTTACTACATGCGTACTCAACACAATTTATATGTTGGCGATAGAACTGCTGAGAAAATAAAAATTCAAATTGGAGCTGCCACTGAAGATTTAGAATTACCGCCTGACGAGATGGAGGTTCAGGGTCGTGATCTACTGACAGGTAAACCAAAACAAGTAAAAATTACCCATAGAGAAATATCCAAAGCCTTAGATAAATCTATATTAAGAATTGAGGATTCAGTTATGGAGACACTATCCCAGACGCCTCCAGAACTTGCTGCAGACATATATAATACTGGCATATACCTTGCTGGCGGAGGATCTATGCTCAGAGGACTAGACAAAAGGCTATCTCAAAAAACAGACCTTCCAGTTTACATTGCGGAAGACCCTCTCAGGGCAGTAGTCAGAGGTACCGGAATTGTTTTGAAAAATATCATCAAATATAGAAGTGTCTTGATTAAATAGAATTTAGACAATGCAAAGACTTGTTAATTTCTTTCTAAAAAACAGAACTTTAATTCTTTTTTTAGTTCTGCTTTCAATTTCTTTAAGTTTGACTGTTAATCATAATGATTATCACAAAAGTAAATTTTTTAATTCTGCGTCGTATGTAACAGGCTCGATACATAATTTTTCCTCGCTTATCGGAGATTATTTTAGTCTAAAAAAAGAAAATAATATTTTATTAGAAGAAAACAATAGGCTTAAATTATTAGAACTAAATCAAACGTTTGATACCACAAAATCAGAAAAGTATGATATGTACAAACTCAAATCTGCTAATGTCATAAAAAATAGTTACTCATTATCTCAAAATTATTTAACATTAAATGTTGGAAAAAAAGATTCAATTAAAGAGGAATCTGGAGTCATTACTAGTAATGGTATTGTTGGAATTATTGACAAGGCATCAGCAAAATACTCACGGGTTATTTCAATTTTAAACACTAAAATCAAAATTAATGCTAAGCTTAAAAAAACAAACCACTTTGGAAATCTCCAGTGGAATGGTATTGACCCTAATATTGTTCAATTATTAGATATACAAGATTTAGTTAAATTAAATATTGGTGATACAATAGTAACTAGCGGATTTTCGTCTATTTTCCCAGAAAATATCCTTGTAGGTACTATAAAATCTTTTGAGCTTAACGAAACTAAAGATCTGTATAACATTAATCTTAAATTATTTAATGATATGACTAATTTAAGACATGTCCATGTTGTTGAAAACAGAAATATCAAAGAAATAAATAAATTGAATCAAACAGAATGAATAAAAAAACTATTTCAAATATAGCTAGTTTCATTACCTTAGTTTTTTTTCAAATATTTATTTGTAATCAGTTAAATTTCTTGGACAATATCAATCCATTTATTTATGTGCTATTTATAATATTATATCCGATAGGCTTTAAAAAAAGTTGGTTTATTTTTACTGCATTTACACTAGGATTAATTATAGATTTATTTTTGGATACTGGAGGAGCCCATGCAGCTGCAAGTGTTTCGGCTGCCTATTTTAGACCACTTTTTTTAAAATTTTCTTTTGGAGCTGCTTACGAATATCAATCAATAAAAATTAATAGTTCTGAACTTACACAGAAATTGGCCTACTTTTCCTGCTTAGTATTTTTTCACCATTTATTATTATTTACATTAATTTTTTTTGATGCGGGAAAATTAGAATTAATTTTATACCGAACATTAGTTGTTGGGTTTTCTAGTCTAATTCTCGCACTACTCCTTAATGCGCTGTTTAATAAAAATTAATAATGAGAAGATATCTTTTATTGTCTTTAGTAATTTTAACAGGAACAGTTTTTATTAGTTATTTATTTTATCTTCAAATCCATGAATCAAATGTAAATGACCTTGAGAATAATAATGCTATAAGAAAAATATACCAATACCCAAAAAGAGGTTATATTTATGATAGAAATGGAAAATTATTAGTTGCAAATCAGCCTTCCTATGATCTCGTTGTAATACCTAACGAAGTTGAATCAATCGATACAGTTTTATTTTGTAGATTATTAAAGATCAATAAATCCGAGTTCTTAAAATCTATGTCTCGAGCTAAAAATTACTCGACGAGACTTCCTTCTTTATTCATTTCCCATTTGTCCAGAAAAGATTATGCATTCCTTTCTGAAAAAATGAGAAAATTTAATGGTTTTTATATTAGAAAAAGAGCAGTTCGTGATTATCAAATCAATAGTGGAGCAAATTTCCTAGGTTATTTAGCAGAAGTCAATCCAGAAAATCTAAAAAAAGACAGTTACTACAAGTTTGGGGATCTAATCGGAAAAAATGGAATTGAAAAAACATATGAAAATGAACTCCGTGGTTACAAAGGAGTTAAATACATACAGAAAGATATTTTTAATAGAGATATAGGGCCATACAAAAACGGGCAATTTGATACATTACCAATACCGGGGAAAAATATTACAATTACAATAGACTCAGAGCTACAGAAATACGGAGAACAGCTTATGCAAAATAAAATGGGAGCAATCGTTGCAATAGAACCTAGTTCTGGCGAAATATTAAGTTTAGTTTCATCTCCATCATACAATCCGTCGCTGTTGGTTGGGAGAGAACGATCAAAAAACTACAGCAAACTTTACAATGATTCTATTTATAAACCTCTGTTTGATAAATCGCTCATTCGCATGTACGAACCAGGATCTCCATTTAAACTCTTGGTTGCTCTTGCTGCTCTTCAAGAAGGAAAAATATCGAAAACAGATAATGTCTATTGCAATAATAAGTATGTATATGGTAGCAAACCTATTTCAATGAAATGTCACTGTGGTGGTGGATTAAAAAATTTATATTCTGCTATTAGTAATTCTTGTAACTCCTATTTTGCAGTGGCTTTTAGAAAGACAATGAACAAATATGATGATTCTAGGAAAGCCATGGACATTTGGAGTGAGCATATTAAAAGTTTTGGATTAGGGAAGTTTTTAGGAAATGATCTTTCGGTAGGGAAAAAAGGAAATATACCAAATAGTGAATTTTACAACAACTGGTATCCTGATTTTGATTGGGGTGCTACTACAATTTTATCAAATGCTATTGGTCAGGGAGAAATATTAGTTACCCCAATTCAATTAGCCAATATGACTTGTGCAATTGCTAACAAAGGTTTTTACTATACACCTCATATAATAAAATCAATTAAAGGAAAAGCAATAGATAAAAAGTTTAAACAGAAAATATCAACTACTATAAATACAAAATATTTTAATGAAGTTATTGAGGGTATGCATAGTGTTTATAAAGACGGCTCAGCAAGTCTATTAAAAATACCTGGAGTTGATGCTTGTGGAAAAACAGGAACTGCTGAAAATTTTACCAAAATAAATGGAAAAAAGACACAATTAACAGATCATTCTATTTTTATAGCTTTCGCTCCTAAAGAGAAACCTAAAATAGCAATTGCTGTTTTGGTTGAAAATGGTTATTATGGATCAGGTTGGGCAGGAAGAATAGCAAGCCTAATGATTGAAAAGCACTTGAAGGGTAAAGTAACGATGAAAAAAATGGAGCAATTGGTCTTCAATAAAGATTTAAAAGATGAGTATCTCAAGCCCTACAGTGGTAAACCATTTAATATTAACGAAAGATGATACAAAAAAAAGGGTATAATTTTAAGCTTGACTGGTTCATTCTATCCATATATTTTTGTCTTGTAATATTTGGTTACCTTAATGTCTTTTCAGCACTATCTGGAACAGAAATTAGCTCATATTTAGATATATCTAAACCACACGGAAAACAACTAATATTTATTGGTATTTCAGCGTTTTTAATTGTTCTTATATTTGCTTTAGACACAAAAATTTATGAACGCTATGCGAGCATAATATATATTCTGTCGTTAATTTCTCTTGTTGGGTTATTCGTTTTTGGAAAAAGAATAAATGGAGCCCTTTCGTGGTATGATTTAGGCGGAATGACAATACAACCTGGTGAATTCGCTAAATTTGCCACTACACTTGGATTAGCGAAATATGTTAGTGACTTGCAAACTGATATTAAGGATTACAAACATCAGTTTCGATCAAGTTTAATAGTCATAATACCTTCACTTCTAATCCTAATGCAAAATGATGCAGGAACTTCAATTATTTTTGCTGCTCTAATATTTGTGTTATTTAGAGAGGGAATACCTCAAAAATATATTTATATCGGTTTTTCAATTTTGTTAATAATAATTGGAACACTAAAATTTTCAGCCCTCTATTTATGTCTATTTTGTTTTTTATTATTACTGATTTATAAACTATTCTATTATAGAAAAAAAAAGAAATTTCTTTCTACAATATTAATTTACATTAGTTTATCATTGTTCAGTTTTTCGACTGAATGGAGCTTCGAAAATATTCTTCGCCCTCATCATCAAAATAGAATCAGTTTATGGTTAAAACTTGAAAAAGATCCCACTAAAATTGAGGCGATGAAACAAGATATATCCTATAATTTGAATGAATCAATAAAAGCAATAAGGGCTGGAGGTCTATTAGGTAAAGGATTCAATGAGGGGACTAGAACTAGGGGTAAATTCGTTCCAGAACAGCATACCGACTATATTTTTAGCACAGTAGCGGAAGAATGGGGCTTCTTGGGAAGTAGTTTGGTGATAATTCTATTTGTTTCCCTCATTGCCAGAATAATTACATTAGCAGATCAACACACTTCGCAGTTTAGTAGAGCTTACGGATACGGAGTTGCTTCTATAATATTTTTACATTTTTTGATAAATATAGGTATGGTTATGGGATTAATTCCTACAATTGGAATACCTTTACCCTTATTTAGCTACGGTGGATCAGGTTTAATTAGCTTTACAATTTTAATTTTTGTATTCTTAAAATTAGATGCAAATAGACTTAGCGCTTGGTAAAATTATCTTTTTTAATCTGATTTTTTTCTGCAAAATAATCACAGAAATCCCTCATTGTTCCTGTCATTTTTTCGTCCTGAGTGGCGCGCATATATGTGTCACTTAAAGTTAGTAGAGTTTGATGAAAAAAAAGTTTCATCTCGTCCATGGGCATATCTTTGGTCCAAAGATCAATACGAAGTGACTCTTTTTTCTTTGAATCCCAAACAGATAGAAAAACAGCCTTTGCTTCTTCGTTTAAAACACCCCCATCATCAGCCGACCAAAATAATTTTTCGGGAATCTTATTCACATCTAATTCTATATCCAATTGAATTTTTGACTTATGCATTTTTAATAATTGATTTTTGGTTTAAATTTTGATTTTTTAAAAATCGTCTCAGAATCTTTCTGCAATAGCTCAAGTAATGAGACATCATTATTTTTAATATATGATTTTACAATCTGCCAGCCAAAATATTTACCAATAGAAGCAGGAGAATCTTGGTCTATATTTCGATAAAATTTAGAAAATGGCCCTGGATTAATAAATCTGTTTAATAGTCGTCGATCGGTGCTGAAAAACAACTCTTGCTCGTTAAAATATTCCCATATTTTTATCTCATTGTTTTTTACCCATTCTATCTCGTCACTTTTATATCCAATTTTGGTGAAATCATCAGATTTAGGAATCCAAAGATCCTTAAGATATAATTTCTTTCCTTCATAGATCATTTGATCTAAAAATGTAAGTCGCCTAGGTTGATTAATCCAGCGGGAAGCATATATGTCAGCTAAATCCATTACAATTTGATTTTTTTCTAAGTTCTTGCGTATCCATTTAGGAAAGGATAAGTAAAATTTATGCTCAGATCCCAAATAGTTATCAATATTAATTAAAACAATACTGTCGCCCATGGGAATAATTTTATTTAGATAATCTATGTCAGAATTTACAGTTATTAAAGTTGGTATCTTCAAAGAAGGATTATAGTATTTAATGTGCTTATATAGAGATATCAAATCTTTTTCAGTAGATTTAAAATCAGCAAATACACTATCTATTGAAGATTGAATTTCCTTTTGAATAGAATCCTCAATACGGTCCAAATACATAGAATCTGTAAAATTATTTGAAAATAAAAATTGATATTTTGATTTAAAATCAGGAAACTTTTCTTTTGTTATGTTCATAAATTTTTTGTCAAATCGATCAATTTTTAAATTTAAAGGAAAGGCCTGTATTTTATTTTCTAATTTTGATGAATTGTCACAACTAATGTAGCAGAAAATTGAAATAAGAAAGTAAAATAGTTTTTTGGTATATGACATTAACGATTTGACTTAAAATTTAATTTAGCAAAAATAATGAATAGAAATATAATAAATAAAACCTTATCGCCTAAGAGTAAAGTGACCATTACTATTAAAAATAGTTCCATCTGATTTTATTAATTCAATACTATACCAGTAATCGTTAGTCGGTAGGTGTGATCCATTGTATCTACCGTCCCATAAGTTTTGATTTAGATTCATATTTTTAAGAAGTTTACCATACCTGTCAAAAATTGATATATTAGAATAAATATAATCTGAAGAAATTATGCCTTTAATTCCCCAATAATCATTATAACCATCTCCATTGGGAGTAAAAAAATTAGGCACATAAAATACTGGAACTATTATTGAAACCTCAGCGCATTGTAGTTCATCCCTAACAAATAAGCTATAGAATCCTCCTGTAAGATGATCGAAATAACCTTCGTCTTGGAATGGAACAATTATATTTCCATTTTCATGAACTAATTGGAATTCATAATTTGCATTCCCGAGATTAGATTCGTCGATTAAAATGGAATTGTTTGATGTACCCTCAATAACTGTAATATCATTAACAGTAATTGTTGGAGGTTCCGATTGAAAAACCTCAAAATACTCTGTGGTGCTGCATGAGTCATTTAAATTTTTTACAGTCACTTGGTAAGAACCTGTGGTAGAAACCTCTATCGTGGGGTTCAATGTGGTGATTAAGGAAAAATCAGGCATAACCCACTCATAAATATAGGGGGAAATTGGGTCCTGGGGATAAACTTGAACAAAAACCGAATCCCCATCACAAATAATTTCATCATCAACAAAGAAATCAGTGTTGTTGTTTACAAAAAAATCTATTTCATAAATAGCATCTTCGCACAAACCATTTGAAACGATAGCTTTTATTGTTTGTGATTCAGACAAAAATTCGTTGGGAAATGGGCTATTAACTAAGACTCCGTCAGCATCTTGAAGAGGATTGTCAAATTCGTCTAAATAAATTATTGTCATATTAGCTTGGGATCCGATCAGAGTAGCCTCCAGATTAGAAGTATCAAAAAGAAATACTCCATCATTATTATCGTCACAAACTTCAAAATCTGAAATAGGGTATAGAGTTGGAATATCAACAAATTGAATATCAAATTCAATAATGTCATAACAACCAGTATTTAAGTCTGTAATTTTGTAAAAAAGATTTTGAATATTATTCGTGTTAGAAATAATATTAATAGAAGACAAATTATTTTCAGCATCGAAAATATTTGAAAAATAGTTTATTGAAAAATCCAATGCCGATAAATTTCCTAAGATATTGGCGTCAAATTCAGCTGATAAGTTCAAAGTTAAATTCTCAAAACTTTCAACACAAAAGTAGGAGTTGATCGGAACAGTTGAGACAGGAATTGGATCAATAATCAATTGAACATACGGCCCAAGACCAACACAAGAATTATCTATATCTGAGTCGATACGTACCCATATATTTTGATTTTGCCCACTGAAATTTTCAAAAGCAGAAATATTAGCAATCGAGTTAACTTCTGAAAGTGCATCCAGCTCAGACTCATAATATGTTACTGTCAGAGATTGAGTTGGAGGAAAAATATCTAAAATCATTCCCTCAGAATCGCTAAAATCAAAAATCGTTGTCCCGTCAAAATCATTATAACACTCATTGTAGGGTGGAATTACAAAATTTTCTGGTATCTGTGTTGTTGAAACAAATAAATCTAATTGGGAAACCAATGAACAACCATCAGCAGATTCAACACGGACAAAAATTTGATCAGGGTTAACAGATGGATCAGAGCTTTGGTTTTGATAAATTAATGGATCTGTAATAAAATTATTTGATCCTTGTTGGGCATCACTCAAACTATTGTAATATGTAAATGTCTCTTGGTGATAATTGTCAGATATTAGTGAATTTGATTCAAGCAAATTAAAAATTGTAATGCCATCTGTATCTTGGTCACACTGATATAAACTAACATTAGATAAAACAACTGGCAATGGATTAACTATTAATTCGATTTCAGAAGAATATACAGTTTTACATATCAAATCATTTCGCGACATCTTAGCTCTAAAAAACGAATTTGAAAGATCTATTTGTGCATTAACAATCTGCAATATGTTAGTGGAAAAGCCCTGAAAATCTGTTGTTGAATCTGTAAGTTCGTTCCATGAATTACCTCCATCCATACTCAACTCCCAATTAATTTGATCGAACAAGTCCGAATCTGGCTCAAAAATAACTTCCAAAGATATATCGCTGTTTTCACAAACAAATTGAGGTGAAATTAAACTAGCTGGTAAAATTTCAATAAATTCTTGATAATCAAATAATCCATCTTGATTAGAATCAATTGGAATTAAATATCCATTACCACCAACAATTAGTCCATTAATATCGATATCAAAGCCATCCAAAATACCGAGGGTTCCATTAAAACCAGCTTCGTCAACATCAAAACACCCATCAAAATCTGAATCAAGCTCAATAAAATCAGGCTGGCCATCGATATCAGAATCTAAAGGAATTATAAGTTCTGCTGTGTCAGACATACCGTTAGAATTACCATCAGTAAAGCCTAAATCAATTTGTCCGTTATTATCTAAATCTTGGATGTTAACTCCAACACCTGATTCAAATAAATCGTACAAACCATCATTGTCACTGTCTAAATCTAAATAATCGTGAACAAGATCTGAATCTGAATCTAAAAGATTTTGTGCATTGTCATGATGACCATTATTATCAAGATCGTTGATATTTAAATTATCGACTGTACCATTTTGATTTCCATCTAATAATGAATTTCCACTTTCTGTTATATCGAAAATACCATCATTATCGCTATCTAAATCAAATATATCAAATATCAAATCTCCATCACTATCTACAGTTCGACAAATTTCTGTTAACTGAAATGCTACTTGATTAGATTCAGTCTCTGAGATATTCATGTATTCAATATCAAATTGTGTTGCGTTTAAACTTTGAAAAGAAAAAGTACCAACTCCAGTCAAAAGCTCAGCTAAATTTAATTTAAATCTAATTTCAAATCCTGTAAATTCAGAAATATTATTATCATATACACCGTCATAATTTATATCAATCAATAACTGATTATCAGGGTTACTAACAGTTATTGTTTGATCTGATGGAACTCTTATTATGTATTGTTCCATATCGTCCATATGACCAATTGTATAAAAGTCTGATGCTTGTTCAACTTTAAATTTTGTAGGCTGATCAAAAGTGAGTTGATAGGTTGAAGAGCTTTGAATAGTGCCAACTGTTGGTGATGCACTTAGAAGCATTGTTTGGTCCGAAAATCCTTCAAAAGGAGAAACAAAAGAATTTGAGTCACTCACCAATACGTTTGAATTGAATAAAATTCCCGATTCTGTGCTAAGATCTAAAACAAAATTGCAATTATATTCGTCAGTATTTAAAATTCCATCATTATCTAAATCGGTATCCAAATTATTATTGACCCCATCGTTATCATAATCTCCAGCACAAGCACTTACTGGAATATTATCTGAAATAACAGTGGTACAGTCTGAAATACTCCCCTCAAGCTGATAGTAACCAGGATTTACAGGGACAAAAGTTTCAGAGTTAGCACTGCTTATAACTTCACCGTTGTAAAGCCATTGATACGCATCAAAAACTTCTTCACCTCCCAAACTCAGTTCTATAAAAGGGATGCACAATTCTTCAGTGTTTAGTCCAATTGGATTTGCTGTGATTTCAGGTTTAAAAACAAAACCAGAATAAAATCCCCCCAAAGCTGCTGCCCCATTAGCGCCATAGTAGGAAACATATATTTGACCATCTGAGGATACACTTACATCCCCAGTGAGACCACTAATCAAATAGGTTTCATAATTAGAATTTCCCAAAACACTTTGAGGAATAGCAACTGTTGGAATACCATTAATTAATAAACTTGCACCAGACTCGGCAACCACAGTTATTCCACCAATAAAATTAACATCTCCAGAGCCAGATGATTGTATGATGGGTATATTATTAATTGTATTTGGGGCCTTGCAGCTTAATGGAGGTACAAAAAACATTTCCTGATTTGCCTCATTATTAGTTCCACCAATTCCCTGAAATGCAAAGGTTGTCTTGGAAGTCCAGACATACAAATTACCTCCAGGGTTAGATCCAGACAAAGATTGAGTGCTAAAATTACTCCCATCTATGCTTATATATTCTCCAGCATTTAAAACAGCAATCAAATTACCAGAGCTAGAATCACCATCAATCCAAACTTCAGTACCATCATAATGCGCAACAATAAGAGGACGTTCAATATCATCATATCCGTTGCCCCTTACAAAAATATATTCACTATGCACTTGCCCATCGACAGAAATAGTTTGCAACGGAGCAATTTGATCTATGCCAGCATCTCGTCCATTACCATTAGAGTTACTTCCATTAAACGATCCACAGTTTACAATAATTGGCTTATTTGATGTTACTAGCGCACCGATTAAACCATCTCTGTTTGATGGGGTAATTGCCGGGTTTAAAGCAATAATTTTTGACTCACCAGCATTTAAAATGCCCATAAGAGGAATACTATTTTCAATTACAATATCAGAAGGAAGATCTGAAAAATCAATCTGAGTATTATTTTCTGTAGCCATTACAGAAACAAAATTGATAAAATCTTGGTTGGAACTAGTAAAATTTTTCATATTAGTAAAGGTGCCCACTCGGAAAACATTACCTAAACCAGACAAACCTTTGGATACTAGGGAACCTGCTTGATTTTGATTTCCGGCTACAAGCCTTACTGAAACATAAACAGGCTTTTCGGACTGAATTATAAATCCTTTATTTGAAATTTCTGATTCAATATTTGAAGAAGGAATAACAAATGATGTATTATCTCCGAAACCCACATATATTTCTAATGGATTTGCATTTGAGACAGTGTAATTAGAAATTACATTCCCAAGATCATTAACTTCAACATCTACAGGTGTGATACTAGGGGTAGAAATATGTAAATATTGGTTTTGAGGTGTTGCATTACTATTTGCTGCCGTTGTAATTGGAGGAATATAATGAGTACGGCTTAACTGAGCTGACAAAAAAGTGGTTACAAATATTGTTAGAGCTAAGCTTAATTTGAATATAATATGTGAATCAAAAACTTTCAAAAATTAATTCATTTAAATCACCACCAATTTAAATATAAGTCTAATTTTTTAGAATGAAAATGTTAATTGTATTTTAAAATTTTAAATTTGATGATTACAGGGTTTTTTAAAAGATAATAATCACTTATTTTTGTGTTTAATTTTTTTAATAATGAATAGCAAAAACGTATCATTTTTTATTACAGATTGGTTAAAATCCTATGTCCTAAAGTCTAATAATAAAGGTTTTGTAATTGGAGTGTCAGGCGGTATTGATTCAGCTGTGAGCTCTACCTTGTGCGCTGAAACAGGCTTAGATGTTTTATGTCTTGAAATGCCAATTCATCAATCAGAAGATCACATCAACAGAGCTAGAGAACAAATTTATTTTTTAAAAAAAAATTACCCTAATGTAAAATCCAAAACCATAGATTTGACCTCTGTTTTTGAAGAGTTAAAAACAAAAGTATCAATTGATAGCACAGAAACTGATAACGAGTTTGCTTTGGCCAATACAAGGTCAAGATTGAGAATGGTAACTTTATACTATCATGCTGGTCAATTAGGCTACTTGGTGTGTGGTACAGGAAATAAAGTAGAAGACTTCGGCGTTGGCTTCTACACTAAATATGGTGATGGCGGAGTTGATTTAAGTCCAATCGCAGATCTTTTAAAGTCTGAAGTTTATGAATTAGGTAATTACTTAAACGTACCGCGAAGTATAATTGAAGCTTCCCCAAGTGACGGGTTATTCAAAGATTCACGAACAGATGAAGATCAAATAGGAGCTTCTTATCCCGAACTTGAATGGGCTATGTCTATGAAAGAAAAAGGAAAAAAGGCAGATGATTTCATTGGAAGAGAAAATGAAGTCTTTAAAATTTTCATGAGATTTTTTAATTCAAATCAGCACAAAATGAAAACGATTCCTGTATGCTCAATTTCAGAATCTATCAAATCTAGTTTATGATTCGAGTACTAATTGCCGATCACGAACCGATTGTAAGCTATGGTATTAAAATGCTGTTTGAATCATCAAGTGATATAAAAATTGTAAACGCTGTAAATACAAAAAAACAATTGTTAGACTATCTTAAAAAAGGAAGTATTGACGTTGTTTTAATGACTCTGGATTTTGCTGATTCTAACGGAATAAGTGTTTTACGTAATATAAAAAAGGATTTTTTCGCTGTCAGAGTTATAATCTTTAGTTCACAACCTGAAAATATTTATGCTGCGACCAGTATACAAGCTGGAGCTTCAGGATTCCTCTCAAAGACTACAAATGTTTCTGAAATAAAAAGAGCAATTTTTAAAGTGTTTAAAGGTGGTATTTACTTAAGTAATGCGATGGCACGAAAATTGACCTTTGAAAACTCTGAGAATAAAAAAGATATTTACAGCAAACTTTCTACAAGGGAAATTGAAGTGTTTGCATTAATATGTAATGGTAAAAAAAACAAAGAAATTGCCATTGAACTAGATATTAACCAAAAAACCGTAAGTACATACAAATCACGACTTATGACAAAATTGCAAGTGTCAAACATAATCGCACTAATTGATTTGGGACGTCAAAATAAAAAACTATAAAACTCTATTTAGTTTTCTTGAAAGTAGCCTCTTAAGATTAGAATAGTTTAATACATCTTCTAAAATTTCAGTGTTATCATCTGATTTATTTTGAGTTATTTTCTTAAACTCTGTTACTTTTTTGTCAATCAAAAAGCACCTCAGACTCAAAATTGTTTCACTGACTAATTGAGCAATCTTTAGATCCTTTGGCTTAGGATATATATTATTTTTTTCCCAGTTGTGGAGACGATAACGTTCATCATCCATTAAAATAGAGGTCACAGATGGAACTAGCTCTGGGTCAATATTGTTCATAAATAAATCAATTTGAAATTTTTCGTGTTGATTTAAATAATCCATTATGAGATAATAAATAGTTTTAAAATCAGAGTTGCTAAACTGCATTTCATCTTCTTGTAGATCTAAATAAATTTTCTCAAAAACTTTAGTCTTTTGAGTGACTGGTTCAAGGTCAAGCTCGCCAAGTTCATTTTCCTTTAAAATTAGGTCTTCAAAATCTTCTAATTTACTTCCATATAAGAGTAATATTTCTATTATTTTCTGCTCTAACTCATATTGAATATCTACCTTTTTTTTTGAATACTCAGATTTTAAAACTTCAAAGACCTTACTGTCACTTAAACTACTTTTTTTAAGTTCAGATTTAGTATTGTTTAGAATTTGAGCCAATGATGCAAATAAAACATCTTCGCTTACTCCCATTATCTTGGAGCACTCTTGCACATAAACCTCTTGTTTAATTTGATCGTTAATCTTAGAAATACTTATGATTATTTCGCGAATTAGTTCTGATCTTTTATTTGGGTCACTTAAATTCTCTTTGTGAAGTAGTGATGCTTTGAAAGAAATAAAATCTTTGGAATTTTCATTGAGATAATTTCTCAAATCATTAGGAGTACTTTTCTTTGCAAAACTATCAGGATCTTCCCCTTTAGGGAAAGAACAAATTTTTACATTCATACCTTGTTCCAAAATCAAATCAATTCCTCTTAATGATGCACGAATACCTGCTTCATCGCCATCAAATAAAACAGTAATATTTTTAGTTAATCGGTTGATCAATCTAATCTGTTCAGTGGTTAAAGCTGTTCCAGATGAAGAGACAACATTGGTTATTCCAAGTTGATGAAATTGAATAACGTCCGTATAACCTTCTACCAAAAAACAATTATTTTCTTTGGCAATAGATTGTTTAGAAAAAAATATACCATAAAGAACTTTGCTTTTATGATAAATTTCACTCTCTGGTGAATTAAGATACTTTGCTGATTTTGAATCATTAGTTAAAATACGACCTCCAAAACCTAAAACCCGACCTGACATACTGTGAATAGGAAAAATTACTCTTCCCCTAAAACGGTCAAATTTTTTTTCATTTTTTACAATTGTTAATCCAGTTTTTTCTAAATAATCTAGATTATAACCTTTTTTTAAAGCATAATCGGTGAGATCGCTCCAATCATCACTCGAAAATCCCAGCTGAAACTTTTTAATATAGTCTTCGCTAAATCCTCTTTCCTTGAAATAGGTCAAAGCTATTGATTTACCTTCAGTGGTGGTGTGAAGTGTTTTCTGAAAATGAGAATTTGCAAATTCTGAAACCAAATACATGCTTTCGCGTTCACTTGCAGCTTCTCTTTGTGCGTCAGACTGAATAGTTTCCTCAACTGTAATATTATATTTTTTTGCTAAATATCTTATAGCTTCAGGATATGTAAAGTGTTCATGCTCCATCAAAAATGAAACAACAGTACCTCCTTTACCAGTTGAAAAATCTTTCCAAATTTGCTTAACAGGAGAAACCATAAAACTTGGAGTTCTTTCCTCGCTAAAAGGACTCAATCCTTTGAAGTTACTCCCGGCCTTTTTTAATTGTACAAAATCTCCTATAACCTCCTCAACTTTGGCTGTATCAAATACTTGGTCTATAGTTGATCTTGAAATCAAATTATATAATAATTAAAATTAATGCTAAGACGAATAGTAAATATATATAAAATCTGAATTATCATAAAGACAAAAATTAATTTAGAAATAAAAAATTATTTTTTTCTATTAATAACATAGTCAACCATCATTTCAAGAGAAGATTTGTATTGTGTGTTAGGATAATCTTGAATTAATTTTAATGCATCTTGTTGAAAACTTTTCATTTTCGAGACAGCGTAATCTAAGCCTCCCCTGTCCTTTACGAATTTTATAAGCGCCTTTATTCGCTTGGGGTCTTTATTAAATCTTTTTACAGAGTTTATGATCCATTCACGTTCCTTATGCGAACATTTATTCAAAACATAGATTAATGGTAAAGTCATCTTTTGCTCCTTTATATCAATCCCGGTTGGTTTACCTATTTTACTCGTTCCATAATCAAAAAGATCATCTTTTATTTGAAAGGCCATACCAATTAGCTCGCCAAATCTTTTAAAAATTTCAATATCCTTAGATCCTGGCTTCACAGATGCAACTCCTAAACTACAACAGGCAGCTATTAAACTTGCAGTTTTTTTTCTTATTATGTTATAATAAACATCTTCATTTATATCTAAATTTCTAGCCTTTTCTATCTGTAACAATTCGCCTTGACTCATGTCTTTAACTGCCGTAGATATAATTTTTAGAAGATCGAAATCATTGTTGTCAATACATAATAATAAGCCTTTTGACAATAAAAAATCACCAACTAATACAGCAATTTTATTTTTCCACAAGGCATTAATTGAAAAGAAGCTCCTTCTTTGGTTACTATCATCAACAACATCATCATGAACTAAAGTTGCAGTATGAATCAATTCAATTACTGAAGCACCCCTATAGCTGCGTTCACTCAACTGCCCATTTGAAACCATTTTTGCGCAAAAAAAAACGAACATTGGGCGCATTTGTTTCCCTTTTCTGTTCACTATGTAATGAGTTATTCGATTTAACAGCGGTACCTTACTATACATAGCAAGTCTAAACTTCTTCTCAAAAAGTTCCATTTCAAAACTAATAGGCTTTTTTATTTGTTCAATAACTTTCAAAATAGCATTTTAATGTAAAATTAAGTATATAAAACCAAAACTTGTATTTTAACAAAACAAAACTTCAAAATCAAATCTTTGTTTTGATAAAAAAACGATTTTCTTCAAAAAAAATTCTATTTAGAGTCTTCAAATTTTTGCTTAATCACTTCGGCTATTGACTTATTTTCTATTTTACTTTCTAACCACGACAAGATGTCTAAATACAGAAAAGCTCTTTTTTCATATGGATGGTTCTCATATTTTAAAAGTTTCCCATACAAATTTTTAAAAGCCTTTTTTATCTCATTTGGATAAATATCACCAAGACTTTTTAAAAATAGAACCATTTCATTTTGAACGGAATACAAATCCTCCATTTTAATCAAAAACTTATAGGTATTTTTGATCAGAAAATCCATTCTAAAATCTAATCCTGCTTCATAGTGTGCAACTAGGTTTAAAATTCTTGAAAAACACATAAGATCTTCGCGCATTTGTAAGGATTTATTTGAAATGATTTTTGAAAGGAAAAAAATTGATTTATCGTAATTACCTGCACCAAAGTAGAGACATGCAATTTTATAGTAAAACATCATTACGTGGTGTTCATCAATTAGCTCAATGTATTTATTTAAACCAACGAGGACTTTGTCTACAATCGACAAACCTTCATTAAATGTACCTTGAATAAAATGAAGATTTATTTTATTAGAATATAAATACAGAAAAATTAATCCATCTATGTTTTCGCCACTAGCAAAGTCCTTTTTTTGAATGATTCTTTCAAAATCTAACAAAACTCTTTTAAACTTCTCATTATGTTTAATGAAAAAGAGTGATTCCAAAAGATATTGATATCCCTTAATAAAAAAAACAGGATGTAACTTAATCATAATTTTATTTTCGTGAAATAAGTCAACCCATTTAGCTGAATATTTATAACACGATTTAAAATCTTGAATCAAAAAACTATACCACAAATAAGACTTATATAACCACAGTTTTTCCCTAAAACCTAAATTTTCAATTTTATAATTTGGTATTCTTTTATTAAAATATTCAGTTACCTTTTTATATTCGAGGTCACTTTTAACATAACCTGCTTTTAAAAAAAGACCGTATAGTTGCAACGATAAATTGGATAATTTACTTGTAATAATATTTTCACTGCTCAATTCCTCAGCTTGATGAGATAATTCATCCGCTCTATTATTTAAACTTCTAGTAATGTATTGAGACTCAATAACCTTTTCCAATTCAACAATTTCATATGCTATGTTTTTTTCTTGATTTTTAACAGCTGCTAATTTCGCTTTGTCTAACAATTTTAAACTTTGTTTGTATAACCCTTTGTGATACAAAATTGTAGCAAAATCTAACTGTTCTCTTAATTGAATTCTCAAGTTTTTGTGAGAAGGACTTAATTTCAAACTAATTAAAATTTGTTTATAAAGATGCGACTTAAGATTTGACAATTGTTGCTTCTTAACAAATCCAGCTTTTAGAATTAAATCTTCATCATAAACCTTTAGACTTTCAATTGTTCTAAATAGAGATAAAAATTTTGAGTTTTCATTGGCTCCCAATCTGCCTACAAATAATTTAAATTGTCTCTTTTCAGATTTGGTTAAAGATTTTATCAAAACAAATAAATTATCCTTGAAAACTTTACTCATAACGACAAAATATTTTTTAGCCTGGTAGAACCAAGATATTACATTAAAATTATTGACAGTAAATTTATAAAAATAATTTAGGTTAAAAATTCAAAAAAAATTACTTTCGTGTAGGATATTAGGTCTAATATACTTTTTAAAAATGTCTAAAAACATTATTCAAATTTTTGATACTACACTGAGAGATGGTGAACAAGTACCTGGGTGCAAACTCAATAAATCTCAAAAAATTGTAATTGCAGAACAGCTAGATCTTATGGGTATTGACATCATAGAAGCTGGTTTTCCTGTTTCAAGTCCCGGAGATTATTCTTCAGTTTCAGAGGTTAGTAAAGTTGTGAAAAATGCTGCTGTATGTGCACTAAGTAGATCAGTTGAAAAAGATATTGAGATTGCCGCAAAGGCATTAAAATTTGCAAAATCTCCAAGAATTCATACTGGAATTGGAACATCTGATTTTCATATAAAATTTAAATTTAAGTCTAATAAAAATTCCATAATTGAACGCGCAGTTAGAGCTGTAAAATATGCTAAAAAATTTGTTGAGGATGTGGAGTTTTATGCTGAAGATGCTGGTCGAACTGATAACAAATATCTAGCAAAAGTATGCGAGTCTGTGATAAAAGCCGGAGCGACTGTATTAAATATTCCAGACACCACAGGGTATTGTTTACCAGATGAGTATGGTTCTAAAATTAAGTACCTAAAGGAAAATGTTAGAGGGATAGAGAAAATTATTATATCATGTCACTGCCATAATGACCTAGGACTAGCAACTGCAAATTCTATTCAGGGTGTTATGAATGGTGCTAAACAAATTGAATGCACAGTAAATGGAATCGGTGAAAGAGCAGGAAATACTGCTTTAGAAGAAGTTGTAATGATTATGAAGCAACATCCTTCTTTAAAAATGGATACCAATATTAACACTTCAATGCTTTATGGAGTGAGTCAAATTGTTTCTGATAATATGGGTATTTACACTCAGCCAAACAAGGCTATTGTTGGAGCCAATGCATTTGCTCACAGTTCTGGTATTCACCAAGACGGAGTTATAAAAAACAGGAAAACTTACGAGATTATTGACCCTAAAGACGTTGGTGTAACTGAATCTGCAATTGTTCTCACTGCTAGATCTGGAAGGGCAGCATTAGCCTATAGAGCAAAGAATATTGGTTATGAACTAACTAAACTTCAATTAGATGTAATTTACACTGATTTTTTAAAATTTGCAGATGTTAAAAAAGAAATCCATGACAATGATATTCATAAAATAATTGAGTCTAGCTATATATACCAAGAACTTCGCTGAGCATGAAAAAAACACTTTTTGACAAAGTCTGGGATTCTCATGTTGTTGAATCCATAAAAAAAGGTCCTCAAATTTTATATATAGATAAACACCTTATTCATGAAGTGACAAGCCCTCAAGCTTTTAATGAATTAAAAAAAAGAAAAATACCTATTTTTAGACCTAAGCAAATTTTAGCTACTGCCGATCACAATACCCCAACAATAGACCAGCATTTGCCTGTGAGAGATAAATTATCAAGAAATCAGCTCAGCCAGCTTTCAAAAAACTGTACTGAAAACAATATCATGCTTTATAACTTAGGGCACAAATACAACGGAATTGTGCACGTTATAGCACCAGAACTTGGTATAACCCAACCTGGTATGACAATTGTCTGTGGAGATAGTCACACCTCAACACATGGTGCATTTGGCGCCATAGCTTTTGGGATTGGAACAAGTCAAGTTGCACAAGTTTTTGCTAGTCAATGTGTATTAATAAATAAACCAAAAAGTTTAAGAGTGACTGTAAATGGATGCCTAAAAAAAGGAGTTTTACCTAAAGATGTTATACTTTACATTATATCAAAATTGGGAACGAATGCAGGAACAGGCTACTTTTGCGAATACGCAGGTAAGGTCTTCGAAAATATGAGTATGGAGGGAAGAATGACTGTCTGTAATATGAGCATTGAAATGGGAGCTAGAGGTGGTATGATAGCTCCAGACCAAACTACTTTTGATTATTTAGTTGGCCGAAAATATGTGACTAAGGGTCATAAGTTTGATGAAAAAGTAGCGTTTTGGAAAACTCTCAAAACTGATACGGGTGCTAAGTTTGACAAAGAATATTACTTTGAAGCTGAAGACATATCTCCTATGATTACCTATGGAACAAATCCTGGAATGGGAATTAAGATTACGGAAGATATTCCTGTAAAAAATAATGAATCTTTCGAAAAATCATTAGAATACATGAATCTCACCAAAGGCGAATCATTAATTAATAAAGAAATAAATTATGTTTTTATTGGTAGCTGTACTAATTCTAGAATTGAAGATTTTAGAGTCGCTGCAAATTATATTAAAGGAAAGCAAAAGGCAAAAAATGTTACCGCTTGGCTTGTACCAGGAAGCCGTCAAGTTAGGGCACAAATTAAAGCCGAGGGACTTCAAAATATATTTGAAGCAGCTGGTTTTGTATTGAGAGAACCTGGTTGCTCGGCTTGCCTTGCAATGAATGATGACAAAATTCCAAAGGGAGAATATTGTATCTCAACATCAAACAGAAATTTTGAAGGCAGACAAGGGCCAGGTGCAAGGACTATATTAGCAAGTCCATTAGTTGCAGCTGCAACTGCCATCAAAGGAAAGATTATTGATATTACGCAAGAAAATAGTTGATGAAAAAATTTGCCACTCTTAAATCCAGAGCAGTACCACTAAACATCTCTAATATTGATACTGACCAGATCATTCCAGCTCGTTTTTTAAAAACCACTAATAAAAAAGGATTTGGTGACAATCTTTTTAGAGACTGGCGTTTCGATAAAGTTGGAAATTTAAAATCTAATTTTCCTTTAAATAAACCAATCTACAGCGGAAGCATACTTGTCGTGGGAAATAATTTTGGTTGTGGATCGAGTCGCGAACACGCAGCCTGGGCTTTAACTGATTATGGATTTAAGGTCATTATTTCAAGTTTCTTCGCTGATATATTTAAGGCTAACGCATTAAATAATGGGTTACTTGCGGTTGAAGTTAGTGATGAATTTCTTAACTATCTTTTTAAATTGATTGAAGAAAATAATAAAATTGAAATAATTGTCAATTTGAAAAAGCAAACGATAAATATTGACGGTGAATCAATGTCAACAAGCTTTGAGATTGATTCTTACAAAAAAACATGTCTAATTAAAGGCCATGACGATATTGCCTTTCTTTTGAGCCAAAAAGAAAAAATTATTTCTTTTGAAAAGCAAAATATAAATTCAAAATGACATTAAATATTGCTGTTTTACCCGGAGATGGAGTGGGTCCAGAAGTCATAGCTCAAGCATTGAAAGTTATGAATGTAATTAGTGCAAAGTTTAATCACAATTTAAATTTTTCCTTCGCTAATTTAGGTGCTATTGCAATAAAAAAAGAAGGAGTTCCTCTTCCTAACAATACACTTAAAATCTGTAAGAACTCTGATGCTATTTTATTTGGTGCGATTGGAGACCCAGAATATGACAATAACCCCACAAAAAAAATTCGTCCAGAACAAGGGTTATTAGAATTACGTAAACAATTAAACTTATTTGCTAATATTAGACCTGTAAAAGCTTACGAAACCACTTTAAAAAACTCGCCTCTTAAAAAAAAAGTAATTTGTGGAACAGATATTTTAATATATCGAGAATTAACTGGTGGATTATATTTCGGCGAAAAAAAAGTAACTGAAGACGGTAATTTTGCCTCAGATTTGTGTTCATATGGTAGACAAGATATCGAAAGAATAAGTGAACTTGCCTTTAAAGCTGCAAAAAACAGGAACAATAAACTAACCTTGATTGATAAAGCTAATGTATTAGAAACATCGAGGCTTTGGAGAAAAGTTGTAAAGGAAATTGGCAATAAATATCCTGATGTTAAATTAGATTTTTTATTTGTTGACAATGCTGCCATGCAAATAGTTCAAAACCCTAAACAATTTGATGTGATTTTAACAGAAAATTTATTTGGTGATATAATTAGTGACGAGGCAAGCGTTATTGCGGGCTCAATTGGTTTGCTAGCCTCCGCATCAGTTGGTGATAAACATGCTCTTTTTGAACCAATTCATGGATCATACCCTCAGGCGACTGGGAAAGGAATCGCAAATCCAATCGCATCCATTTTGTCTGTTGCTATGTTATTTGAACACTTTTCTTTACATGAAGAGGCCGCTATAATTAAAGAAGCTGTTGATGCCTCTTTAAAGTCAGGAATAACCACACCTGACCTTAACAATAAGTCTAGCAAGATAACAACTGAAAAAGTTGGTAGCTTTATCAAAAATTATATTGATAATATTCATTAATCGAAATTTACAACTCAAAATTTAATTTGAAATAATCACTTCTGTTAAATTTTGTGAAATAAAAAACCCCACAAAAAGTGTGGGGTTTTTTATTCAAAACTTAATTGATTTGCCTTCATCGTTTTTAAAACGATATTCTAGATATGTGTAAGCATCTCTTGGCATTATTTTGATCCAAATCTTATATTTTAAAAACCATTTCATCCGGATCGACAGAAAACCTTTTGTCAAAAAAGCTGCAATAAAAGGATGAATATTCAAGGTCAATTTTTTCAAACCTCTTTTAACAATTGAGTCTAACTGATTATTAATTTTATCAATTAAAACAATAGGAGCCTCAATCTCGGATCCAAAAGGGCCATTTGGATTTGGCTCATTTGTCTTTATATTCATCTCTGGACGAACTCTCTGACGAGTTATTTGAATCAGACCAAATTTACTTGGAGGTAAAATTTTATGTTTCGCCCGATCTTCCTTCATTTCATCTCTTAAATGATTAAAAAGCTTTCTTCTATTTTCTGAGCTATTCATATCAATGAAATCCACAACTATTATGCCTCCCATATCGCGAAGCCTAAATTGTCTCGCTAACTCTTTTGCCGCTATCAAATTAACTTCAATAGCAGTGTCTTCTTGGTTTTTTTCTTTACTGGTTCTATTACCACTATTAACGTCAACTACGTGCAGAGCTTCAGTATGTTCAATTATTAAATAAGCTCCTTTAGGCAAACGAACAGTTTTACCAAAAGAAACTTTTATTTGCCGTTCAATGCCAAACTTCTCAAAAATAGGAGTTTTAGAGTTGTAATATTTAACTATATCTTCTTTGTGAGGAGCAATTTCAAAAATATAATCTTTAATTTTTGCACACAAATCAATGTTGTCAACAAATATTTTGGTGAAACTATCATTAAAAATATCCCGCAGAATTGACGAAGCTTTATTCATCTCACCCAAAATTTTTGAGGGTGTTTGTGCGTTTGGAATACGGCTACAAACGTCTTCCCACTTTCTGTAAAGATTTTGTAAATCTCTATCAAGTTCAGCTACTTTCTGGCCTTGAGCTACAGTCCTAATTATTACTCCAAATCCCTTAGGAGTAATACTTTTGACTAAGCGCTTAAGCCTGTCTTTTTCTGAGCTACTTTCGATCTTTTGGGAAATTGAAATTCTGCTTGAGAATGGCACAAGAACTAAATAACGTCCAGCGAACGAAATTTCTGAACTTATCCTAGGTCCTTTTGTCGAAATAGGCTCTTTTACAATTTGAACCAGTAATGTTTGGTTAGATTTGATAACCTTATCGATTTTACCATCTTTATCGATATCTTTCTCGTATACAAAATCATTAAGAGAAAAATTTTTATTTTTTCCTGTGCTTACACTTTTTATAAATTTCATTAAAGATAAAATTCTTGGTCCTAAATCATGATAGTGCAAAAATGCATCTTTTTGATAACCAACATTAACAAATGCAGCGTTTAGACCAGGGATAGCTTTTCGTACTTTGGCTAAAAATACGTCGCCAACAGAAAATTTATTATTGTCTTTATCTTTTTGAAACTCAACTAGTTTTCCTTCTTTTAACAAGGCAAAATCAACATTGTCAGAATTAGAGCGAATTATTAGTTCTTTATTCATGATGTTAATTTTGGTCTTTACATGAAAATGTAAAGATTGATTATACAATAATTCTTTTAAATATCATAAGTGAAATTATGATTAAAACTTGTAGCTATTAAAACTACAAATGTCACAGGATCTTATCCCAGTTAATTTATTTATTCGCAAAGGCCTACGAAATAACTAAATTAATGTCAATGAACGTGAAACTAATAACAAAATTATTAGTTTATTTTTTTTTGTGTCGATTTGCACGACGCCTTTTCTTACGCTTATGCGTTGCAACCTTGTGTCTTTTTCTTTTTTTACCACTTGGCATACTGTATAAACTTACTTTAATTAATTATTAACTCTAACTTTTCTTTTAACAACTTCAAGAAAAATTTTCGACGGTTTAAAGGATGGGATGTTATGCGCTGGGATTTTGATTGAAGTATTTTTTAATATATTTCTTCCAATCTTCTCGGCGCGTGTTTTTATCACAAAACTGCCAAAGCCTCTAAGATAAACATTATTACCTGACTGCAACGATTCTTTTACTTCTCGCATAAAAGATTCTAAGGTTGCTAGCACATCAGATTTTTCTATACCTAAGTCGTCGGATATTTTTGTTACTATTTCTGCCTTCGTCATAATTACTAAATTATAAAAGTAAATGATACCTGAGGGATGCAAATATATGTATTTTAAATTCAATATATCAAACCAAAATAATTAAAATTTAATCCATTAATATTTTATTTTTGTAAATATTGAAAAAAATGGATTTTAATTTAAGGTTAGCTGAATGGTATAGATCTAATAAAAGACCTCTGCCTTGGAGAGAATCAAAAGAACCCTATAAAATTTGGTTATCTGAAATTATACTTCAGCAAACTCAAATTAAACAGGGATCACCCTATTATCTAAAATTTATAAAAAAGTACCCTTCAATATTTGAATTAGCAAAAGCCAGCGAAGATGAAATTTTAAAAAGTTGGCAGGGACTTGGCTATTACAGTCGGGCACGTAATCTTCATACCACAGCCAAACATATTGTTGATAAATTTGATGGTATTTTCCCTAAATCATATAAAGATTTAATTAAACTGAAAGGAATTGGAGATTACACAGCAAGTGCTATTGCATCTATTTGTTTTGAAGAATCCGTTGCAGTTTTAGATGGAAATGTCTACAGAGTGCTGTCTAGGTATTTTGGAATTCATACTCCAATTAACACAGGAAAAGGGTTTAAAGAATTTAAAACATTAGCAACAAAATTGCTCCCATTAAGTGAATTTGGTGATTACAATCAGGCTGTTATGGATTTTGGTGCGAAACAATGCAAGCCTGTTTCACCTGAGTGCAGAAAATGTACACTGAGTGAAAAATGTATTGCATTTTCTAATGGTTTTGTTAAAACTCTACCCATCAAAATAAAAAATAATAAAATTTTAAAGCGTTATTTCAATTTCATAATATTAAAAACGATTAACAATAAAACAATACTTGAGAAAAGATTAAAAAAGGACATATGGGAAGAACTATATCAATTCCCCCTCATTGAAACAAAAGTATCCATTACTAAAAAATCTCTAATTCTTAATGATGATTTTAAATCAAGGTTTGGAAATAAGCTAAAATCAATTAAGCTGTTAAACTCAAAACAGATAATCCAAAATCTATCACATCAAAAACTTCATATTAAATTTTGGGAAATTCAAATTGACAAAAATTTAAAAAATAGTATTGATTGGGAACAAACCAAAAGTTATGCATTACCAGTCGTAATTGCAGAATTTATTAATAATTTTAGTAAATAAATTATCAATTTTAAATATATTTATATAAACTTTCTTAAAAAACAGACATGTCAGGAACACTGAACAAAGTTATGCTAATTGGCCATCTGGGTGATAAAGTTAAAATTCACTATTTTGACGATAAAAATTGCATAGGCAGATTTTCAATAGCAACTAACGAAACTTACATTAATAAACAAACTAATGAGAAGATAACAAACACTGAGTGGCACAATGTGATAGTTAGAAATAAAGCTGCCGAAATCTGTGAAAAATATCTAAATAAAGGAGATCGTGTATATATTGAGGGTAAAATTAAAACTAGAAAATGGCAAGATGATAAAGGAGATGACCGCTACTCAACCGAGATAGCGTGCTCTGACTTTACTTTCTTAACAAACAAAACAGAAACAAGTTTAGGATCAGTTAACGATCAAAAAGACACATTCCCTATCGAAGAAAATGACTCAAAAGAAGGCAAAAAAACAGATTTGCCATTTTAAAATTAAGCCAGTAAAAACTGATTCAACTATACTAAACCACTAACCATACTTTGATTTTAGAAATCACATTAATTCTTGTTTTGTTATTTTGTTCTGCGCTTGTTTCTGGAGCTGAAGTAGCGTTGTTTTCTCTTAAAAAGAGTGATTTAAAAAATTTTACTAATAAAAGTTCTAAGTCTGAAAAGATTATCAAAGACCTACTCAAGCGACCAAAAAAATTATTAGCAACTATTTTAGTAGCGAATAACTTTATTAATATTGCTGTTATTCTTTTATTTTCTTCACTTAATAATAGGTTGTTAAATAGTCTGGAATTGAAATTCAAATTTTTTTTTATAAAAATTGATTTAGTTTTTTTTATTGAAGTAATAGTAATCAGTTTTTTAATTCTGCTCTTTGGTGAAATTCTACCAAAAGTTTATGCCAACAGAAATAATATAAAATTTTCATTACTCATGGCTCAGCCTCTAAAATTTATGGATTATTTTTTCTACCCTATTAGTCAACCTATGCAAAAGCTAACGGTCCTTATTCAAAAAAAACTTGGTAAACAAAAAACTAATTTGAGTGTAGATTATCTTTCTAAGGCACTTGACCTTACTAGTGAAGAAGATACAACAAAAGAAGAACAGAAAATATTAAGAGGAATTGTATCGTTTGGAAATACTGAAACAAAGCAAGTTATGCGACCTAGAATTGATATTTTTGCACTCAAGACATCTACAAATTTTAAAAATATATTAAATGAAATTGTAAAAAAAGGATTTTCTAGGATTCCGGTTTATGAAGAAAATATTGATTCAATTTCAGGTATTCTCTATTCAAAGGACTTATTACCACACTTAAATAAAAAAACATTTGATTGGAAATGCCTAGTAAGAGAACCTTTCTTTGTACCCGAAAATAAAAAACTAGATGATTTAATGGTAGAATTTCAAGAGAAAAAAATTCATCTTGCAATTGTTGTTGACGAATACGGCGGGACCTCAGGTGTTATTTCCCTTGAAGATATTATAGAAGAAATCGTAGGAGATATCAGCGATGAATTTGATGACGATAATTTAATTTACTCAAAAATAGATGAAAAAAACTTTGTTTTTGAAGGTAAGACATCTTTAAAAGATTTTTACAGGATAATTAAACTACAAGATGAATCAATTTTTGAAGAAAAAAAGGGGGAGGCTGAAACATTAGCTGGGTTTGTACTAGAAACTTCAAAAAGCTTTCCAAAATTGGGTAGCAAAATAAAATTCAATAAATATATTTTCAATATTGAAAATATAGATAATAAGCGAATCAAACGAGTAAAAATTACTATAATAGATGAATAAATTTTTAACCTCATTGTTCTTTTTATTATACGTTGGATGTCAAGAAGTCAGTATTCCGAAACCAAAATCATTTTTATATTTATTCTTCCCGAAAGCAGAATATGAAAAAATAGATTTGGAAATTCCATTCAAATTTGAAAAAAATAAAATAGCATCTCTTTCAAAATTCGAAATAAAAAATAAATCAAAAACTTTTAATCTTCTTTATAAAAATTTTAATGCTGAAATAAATTTATCTTACAACACATTAAAAAACAATTTTGAAATTTATGTCAACGAAGCGGAATTTATAACAAATAGACATGAAAAATTAGCAAACGAATTATCAAAAGTTGCTTATGAAAATTCAGAAAAAAGAGTTTATGCAAATTTGTACGAACTGACTGGACCAGTAGCTTCACAATGCCAATTTTATGCGACAGATAGCGTAAATCACTTTCTCTCTGGAGCCCTTTACTTTAAAATAAAACCAAATTATGACTCAATTATGCCTGTAGTGAAGTATCTTAAAAATGATATAGAAAGGCTGATTGAAAGTTTGGAGTGGAAATATCAAGATTGAAGTGAATTCCATCCCCGTGCTTTTAAAGCTATTTTTTCATGACCCCTGGTTATTAAATTAATTCCTGTTTTTTGATCAGCAATGTAACCTATTACAGTCAAATTTGGATTACCCTTTATTTTTTCAAAATCGCCTTGTCGTATTGTCATTAAAAGTTCATAATCCTCTCCTCCGCTCAATGCTATTGTGGTACTATCTAAATTAAATTCTTCACAAGTTGATATAACCACAGGATCAAGTGGAATTTTATCTTCATATAATTCACATCCAACATTACTTTGAGTACATAAATGAATTATTTCAGATGATAGACCATCGCTAACGTCAATCATAGACGTAGGCTTTACATTCAAGTCCTTAAGAGTTTGTATAATATCCTTTCGAGCTTCAGGCTTCAATTGCCTTTGAATTATATAACTATATTTATCCAAGTCAGGTTGTAGATTTGGATTTACTTTAAAAACTTCTTTTTCACGCTGTAAAACTTGCAAACCTAAATATGCACCCCCAATATCGCCACTAATTACCAAAAGATCATTGACTTTGGCGCCGTTTCTCTCAACTAAATCTTTTCCTTTTAAATGGCCAATAGCAGTGATTGAAATCGTTAGACCAGAAGTTGATGATGTTGTATCACCACCAACAATATCGACCCCATAAACTTTTGCAGCAGCTGTAATACCCTCATATAATTCATCAATTGCTTCAACTGAAAATCGATTCGATACGGCAATAGACACTGTAATCTGTGAAGCTTTTGCATTCATTGCATATATATCAGATAAATTTACTACTACCGATTTATATCCGAGATGTTTAAGAGGCATGTAACTCAAATCAAAATGTACTCCCTCTATGAGAAAGTCTGTGGATAAAACAACAGAATCCCCTGCAAAGTTTAATACAGCTGCATCATCGCCAACACCCTTGACTGTAGTGCTATTAGTAATTTTAAAATTTGATGTTAGATGTTTAATCAGGCTGAATTCCCCAAAATCAGAAAGTGGAGTTCTCTTTTTACTTTTGTCTTCAAACATTCTGTAAAAATACATCATTTATACAATTTTTAAGATTTTATTCTCCAATTTGATGTATTTTTGGTAAATTATTTTAGCTGAAAAATATATCTGATGCGGCTATGGAAATGTATAGTTTTAATGATTTTAATTTCATCATGCGATGATGAAATTATTGGCGTCACATACCCAGATAGCGATCAAGATGGGTTTTACGATGGTATTGATAATTGTCCTCAAGTATTTAATCCCGAACAACTAGATATCGATGGCGATGGCATTGGAGATCAATGTGACAACGTGAATTTTACATCTGCACCTTGTGAAAATGGATTTGCTGGAATCTTCCCATGCAATGGATATGATTTAATTGGCTATTTATCTTTGGAAGAACTAAGTATTACACCTGCAATTGGTAGTCTTTCAGGTAATGATTCTTGGGGATGGACAGACCCTTCTGATGGAAAAGAATATGCATTAGTCGGACTTTCGTCCCACACAGCATTTGTGGATATGAGCGATCCTGATAATTTAATCCTTATTGGTGTGCTACCAACCTCTACTCAAAATAGCCTTTGGCGAGATATAAAAGTATATCAAAATCACGCATTCATTGTTTCTGAAGCTTCAGGACACGGTATGCAAGTATTTAATTTAACAAGATTAAGAAACATAGAAAATCCACCAGTTGAATTTGATTCAGATATTCATTTTACAGAGTTTGGAAGGGCACATAATATTGTAATAAACGAAAATTCAGGATATGCTTACCCAGTGGGTATTTCAGGCAGCTCCTACAACGGTGGTCCAATATTTATAAATATCCAAAATCCAACTAACCCCGTTTTAGAAGGAGGTTTTGGAGATGAGGGGTATACACATGATGCACAAGTTGTAAATTATAATGGCCCAGATGTTGACCACATAGGAAAAGAAATTTTCATTGGATGTAATGAAGATAAAATTGTAATCGTTGATGTCTCTGATAAAATAAATCCAGCTGTGATATCAATTGTTGATTATCCCAGTAACGAATACACTCACCAAGGGTGGTTAACTGAGGATTCTCGTTTTTTTATTGTAGGCGATGAATTGGATGAACAAAACGTAGGAATGAACACTCGAACAATTGTTTTCGATTTTACAGATTTGGATAATCCCGTTTTGAGCTTTGAATATTTTTCAAATAATATGTCAATAGATCACAATGGCTACGCAGTTGGTGATAGTTTTTTCTTAGCTAGTTACAGGGCTGGAATGAGAGAACTAAATATATTAAATATTGATAATCAAAATATTACTGAAGTTGGTTTTTTTGATACCTACCCTGAAGACGATAACGCCGCTTTCAACGGAGTTTGGAACGTGTATCCGTTCTTTGAGAGTGGTAACATCATTTTAAGTGATATTGAAAAAGGTTTATTTGTAGTAAAAAAAAGTAATTGATTATTTTACAAATCAAATATGAAAAAATTAGATATCATAAAGTATTTTTTTATTTGTTTATTGGCTGCTTGTTCATCTGATAATAATTTTGGAGAAGAAACTAATAACTCAGCTGAAATTTTAAATATTAAAACCTTAGGTGGCAGTGGAAATGAGAGCGCACAATCTGTTGTAAACACATCCGATGGTGGCTATGTTATTGTTGGATATACACAAAGTAGTGATGGAGATGTTGAAATAAAAAACAACTCTTCCTATGATTATTGGATAATAAAATTTGATGAAGAAGGAAACCAAGAATGGCAAAGATTTTATGGTGGGTCAAAAGACGATAAAGCTGAAAAAATAATAAAAACAAAAGATCAAGGATATGCTATTGTGGGAAGAAGTAAAAGTAACGATATGGATGTTAATAACAATGAGGGATTAAATGATATTTGGGTTACTAAAATTGATTTAGTAGGTGACATACAATGGGAAAAATCTTTTGGATATTCAGGGACGGATAAAGGATTTTCAATTACTCAAACTCAGGACAACGGTTTTTTTATTGTAGGTATTTCTGATTTAAATATTCAAAATGGAGATAATATTAATAAAAATAATAGTTCAAGACACGCTGGAGGAGACTTTTGCGCAATAAAATTAAATCCAAATGGAGAAACTCATTGGATTTATTATTTTGGAGGTACATTTACAGACACCCCTTACGCTGCATTAGAATCAAATGATGGAAGTTTTATAATTGTTGGGTCCTCTGACAGTTCAGACGGCGATATTTCAGTTAATAAAGGATCTTATGATTATTGGGTAATTAAAATTTCATCCCAAGGAGATCTTATTTGGGAAAAATCCTATGGCGGTAGCGAAATTGATAAAGCGAGAGATATTACAGAAACTGTTGATGGAAACTTCGTGATAGTGGGAGACACCCGCAGCTCAAATGATGATGTAAATAATAATTATGGGTCAGCAGATGTGTGGATTATTAAAATTAACAGCAATGGAGATTTACTTTGGGAAAAATCTTATGGAGGTAGCAGTTTTGACGGTGTTCAAGCTATTCACCGTACTGATGATGGATATATTGTTGCAGGAAATTCAAGGAGTACTAATAACAATCTAGAACAAAACAACGGACAAAATGATGCATGGGTTTTTAAAATTAATGAATTTGGGGTCTTAAATTGGCAATCAACCATTGGAGGAAGTAATATTGATTTGTTGATGGATGTAACTCAGTTAGCAAGTGGATCCATTATTTGTATAGGTAACACTGCAAGTTCAGACTTAGAGATAGCAGAAAACAAGGGATTAACAGATTTACTCATTATTGAAGCAAAACCTTCCCAAAACTTATAATATTTTTTTTTAATTTATTAATAAAATGTTAGGAAATGGTCTGATTTAAGGTTAAGTTGTATATTTGTAGACTAAATTTTTTTTAAGATGATTAGTGTTAGTGATAAAGCAAAGATAAAAGTTGAAAATCTGATGATCGACGACGGATATAACCCTAAAACTGATTTTATAAGGGTTGGGGTTAAGAGTGGCGGATGCTCAGGACTGTCATATGATCTTGAATTTGATAAAAATAAATCTGAAAATGATAAGATTTTTGAAAATAACGGCATTAAGATTATTGTTGACAAAAAAAGTTACTTATATCTAATAGGAACCACTCTTGATTATTCAGGTGGGCTTAATGGTAGTGGTTTTGTTTTCAAAAATCCCAACGCAAACCGAACATGTGGCTGCGGAGAATCGTTTTCGCTTTAAATTAATTATAATTTGTTATGAATAAGTATACTGAAGATGACTTAAGAGAAGAATTAAAAACTAAAGAGTATGAGTATGGATTTTATACTGATATTGATTCAGAAACTTTTCCAGTTGGACTTAATGAATCCATCATTCGTGCTATTTCAAAGAAAAAAAATGAACCAAAATGGATGACAGATTGGCGATTAGACGCATTCAGAATTTGGAAAAAAATGGAAGAGCCTAATTGGGCAAATGTTTCCTACAAAAAACCTGATTTCCAAGCGATATCATACTATTCTGCACCCAACAGCAAACCAAAATATGACTCTTTGGACGAAGTGGATCCTGAGCTGCTAGAGACTTTTAAAAAATTGGGAATATCACTTGATGAACAAAAAAAATTAGCTGGTGTTGCTATGGATGTTGTTGTAGATTCTGTTTCAGTAGCTACAACTTTCAAAAAAACTTTACTTGAAAAAGGGATTATCTTCATGAGTATTTCAGAGGCAATAAAACATCACCCTGATCTTGTAAAAAAATATATAGGTTCTGTAATTCCCAAAACTGATAATTATTATGCGGCATTGAACAGTGCAGTTTTTAGCGATGGTAGTTTTTGCTACATTCCAAAAGGAGTCAAATGCCCAATGGAATTGTCAACTTACTTTAGAATTAATCAAGCAGGAACTGGACAATTTGAAAGAACACTGGTAATTGCAGAAGAAGGCAGCTATGTAAGCTATTTGGAAGGTTGTACTGCTCCCAGTCGCAACGAAAATCAGTTACATGCTGCAGTCGTGGAGCTTATTGCACTAAAAGACGCAGAAATAAAGTATTCTACAGTTCAGAATTGGTATCCTGGTAATGATAAGGGAGTTGGAGGGGTCTTTAATTTTGTTACTAAACGTGGAATATGCGAAGAAAATGCAAAAATTTCATGGACTCAGGTTGAAACTGGAAGCGCTATCACATGGAAATATCCATCTTGTATTTTAAAAGGTGACAACTCAATCGGTGAATTTTATTCAATTGCAGTGACTAATAATTATCAACAAGCCGATACTGGAACTAAAATGATTCACCTTGGTAATAATACTAAATCAACTATAATAAGTAAAGGTATTTCTGCCGGGAAGTCGCAGAATAGCTACAGAGGACTAGTGCAGGTAAGTTCAAGGGCAAAAAATGCCAGAAACTTTTCTCAATGCGATAGCTTACTCATGGGTAATAAATGTGGTGCCCATACATTCCCATACATTGAGGTAAAAAATAAAAGTGCCCAAATTGAGCATGAGGCAACAACAAGTAAAATTGGTGAGGACCAAATTTTCTACTGCAACCAAAGGGGTATTGAAACTGAAAAAGCCATAGCACTAATTGTAAATGGATTTAGTAAAGAGGTTTTAAACAAACTACCGATGGAATTTGCAGTTGAGGCGCAAAAATTATTGGAAATAAGCCTAGAAGGCTCTGTCGGTTAATTTGACTGAAAGAAAAAATATACTTAAAGAAAATGTTAAAAATTGATAATTTACATGCTAGAATTGATGGGAAGTCGATTTTAAATGGCATAAACTTAGACATAAATCCTGGGGAAGTGCATGCTATTATGGGGCCAAATGGTTCTGGAAAAAGTACACTAGCGTCAGTGATAGCTGGTAAGGAAGACTATGAAATTAGACAAGGGAAAATAATATTTGAAAAAGAAGAAATTTCCGAATTAAGTGCAGATGAACGTGCACACAAAGGACTTTTTCTCTCCTTTCAATACCCCGTAGAAATTCCCGGAGTAACAGTAACTAATTTTATCAAAACGTCGCTGAACGAAAGTAGAAAAGCGAAAGGATTGGAAGAAATGCCAGCCAATAAGATGTTACAACTTATTAAAGAAAAATCAGAAATGCTTGAAATTGATAGAAAATTTCTATCAAGATCCTTAAACGAGGGGTTTTCTGGAGGAGAAAAGAAAAGGAATGAAATTTTCCAAATGGCAATGCTGGAACCAAAACTCGCCATTCTTGACGAAACTGACTCTGGGCTAGATATTGACGCTTTGAAAGTAGTTGCTAATGGAGTTAACAAACTAAAATCAACTGATAATGCTACACTTTTAATAACTCACTACCAACGCCTTTTGGATTACATCGTCCCTGATTTTGTTCATGTTTTAATTGATGGAAAAATCGTTAAGTCTGGAAACAAAGATCTGGCACTAGATCTTGAAAAGAACGGATATGATTGGATTAAAAAAGAAGTGGCTAAACAATAACACATGGAACTTAAAAAAAAACTATTGTCCTCCTTCATAGCTTTTGAAAACGAGTACTCAAGCGAGAACTTGTTTATCAGTGAGTTGCGTAACGATGCAATTAAAAATTTTGAAACTACAGGTTTTCCAAGTAAAAAAGATGAAAATTGGAAATATACCTCTTTGAAAAAAGTATTAAATAATGAATTTAGTATTTTCCCCAAAAATGATCATGTTGTTGAATACAATAAAGTACAATCTTACTTTATCGGCGATATCGATAGCTATAAAATTGTATTTATCGATGGTAAATATGCTTCACACCTTTCACAAACTACCCACGAAGGAATAGATGTATGCTTGATGTCAGCTGCATTAAGTGAACCCAAATATCAACTTATTATTGAAAATTATTTCAATAAAATTGCTTCCCAAAGCGGTTTAAATGCATTAAATACTGCTTTTTGCAAAGAAGGGGCTTATATTCATATCAAAAAAAATAGAGTTTCTGAGAAACCAATTCAAATTGTTCACCTTTGCACAGGGGAAGACCCAGCACTTCTATTACAACCTAGAAATCTCATAGTAGTTGACGAAAATGCACATGTTAGAATTATAGAACGACACCAAAGTATGACCAAAAACCCCACATTAACAAATAGTGTTACTGAAATTTTTGCTTCTAAAAGATGTAATATTGATTATTATAAAATTCAGAATGATAAATCTGAAGCTAGCCTTGTTGACAATACATTCATTTCGCAAGATAGCAACAGCGATGTCTGCGTTCACACTTTCTGCTTTGGCGGTAAACTGACTAGAAATAACTTAAATTTCTTTCAAAATGGTCAACATATTCAATCTACTCTCAAAGGAATAACCATAATTGGAGATAAGCAACATGTAGATCACAGTACTCTTGTTCATCACTTGCAGCCCAATTGTGAGAGTCATCAGGACTACAAAGGAATTTTCAGCGACAATTCGGTTGGAGTCTTTAATGGTAAAGTAATTGTTGAAAAAGAAGCTCAAAAAACAAATGCTTTTCAGGCTAATAATAATTTGTTAGTAAACGACAAAGCTACCATCAACACCAAACCCCAATTAGAAATATTCGCTGATGATGTTAAATGTTCGCATGGCTGTACAATTGGCCAATTAGATGAAAATGCAATGTTTTATCTAAAAACACGTGGGATTCCTGAAAAAGAAGCGAAAGCCTTATTAATGTACGCTTTTGCAAATAATGTCCTTGAAAGTGTTAAAATACCCCAGCTAAATAAACGAATTAATGAGATCATTGCTGACAAACTAGGAGTTAAAATTGGATTTGATTTATAATGAAAAGTATTGAGTTTAAAAGTAGTATAAACGTAAGAAAAGTTCGAGAGGATTTCCCTATTCTAAGCAGAAAAATTAATAATCATCCACTGATTTACTTTGACAATGCAGCAACTTCTCAAACACCCCAACAAGTGATCGACGTAATTAGCGATTACTATTCTCTTTACAATGCCAACATCCACAGGGGTGTTCATCATTTGAGCCAGGAAGCAACAGATAAGTACGAAGCTTCAAGAAAAAAAATACAGAATCATTTTAATGCTAAACATTCACATGAGGTTATTTTCACTTCTGGAGCTACACATAGCATAAATATTGTTGCTCATGGATTTACTGAAATTTTAAAAAAAGGAGAAATAATTTTAGTGTCAGCTATGGAACATCATAGTAATATTGTCCCATGGCAAATGCTTTGTGAAAAAACAGGTGCTGTATTAAAAGTCATTCCAATGAATCATGAGGGTGAATTGAACATGACCAAATTTGAAACACTATTAAAATTAAACCCAAAACTAGTTTTTGTGAATCATATTTCTAATGCACTAGGCACTATCAATCCTATAGAAAAAATAATTGAAAAATCTCACGAAGTTGGTGCAGCTGTTCTTATTGACGGGGCACAAGCTTGTCCTCACATAAAATCAGATTTTCAAAAATTAGATGTTGATTTTTATGTAACCTCAGCTCATAAAATGTGTGGTCCGACTGGTGTAGGAATTCTCTACGCAAAAGAGAAATGGTTAAACAAACTTCCACCTTTTCAAGGTGGCGGAGAAATGATTTCAGAAGTGACTTTTGATAAAACTTCTTATGCTGAACTCCCACACAAATTTGAAGCTGGCACTCCCAATATTTGTGGTGGAATAGCTTTTGGGGCGGCAATAGATTACCTAAATGAAATTGGATTTGATAATATTATGTCATACGAAAATGAACTTCTGCAATATGCTACAGAAAAATTATTAAAGATCGATGGGCTTAGAATTTATGGCCCTTCAAAAAATAAAACCTCGGTGATTTCATTTAATATTGATGGAATTCATGCATATGATCTGGGTTCAATTATTGATAAACTTGGGATCGCTATCAGAACTGGCCAACATTGCGCCCAGCCAATTATGGATTTTTACGGAGTCTCTGGAACAGCTAGGGTTTCTTTTTCATTTTACAATACTAAAGAAGAAATCGATCACTTAATTGTGGCTATTAACAAGGCTGTGTTAATGCTTAAATAAAATATTTAATATAATAGTATGAAAACTGTTATTCCTATTATTTGTTTTATAATATTATCAAGCGCCGGTTGCCAATCCAAAAAAATAATTGTTCAAGAAAATTTTAAAAATTTAAAAAATGTTGAATTTATTTACAAAAAATATAGTCGTGGTTTCTACAACGAAATTATCATAAATAAAAATAGAATAAGAACCTATTTAAATTATGAGAAAAATAAATTTACAGATTTAGATATCAACTCCCAACAATGGCAAAAGTGCCTATCCATTGCTGACGAAATAAACCTAAACAAACTAAATGAAATCAAAAGCACATCGAATGATAGATACTCTGACAAGGTTCATTATGGAAAACTCATCATTCAATCTAATGAAAAGCAATTTAATTCAATAATAGACTTTGATCATGGGAACCCTCCAAAAGAAATAGCTCGTTTAATTAACTATTTATTATATTTAACTAGTCTTGATCCCGATCAAAATTAATAATGATTTGTATTTTTGCATTATGAATATAAATGACATACAACATCAAATTATTGAAGAGTTTTCTATGTTTGAAAACTGGATGGAACGCTACGAATACATGATTGAACTTGGAAAGTCGCTTCCAATTATTGATAAAAAACATAAAACCGAAGACAACATCATAAAAGGATGTCAAAGTAAAGTTTGGATGCATGCAGATTGTAACAATAACAAAATCAAATTTACGGCTGACAGCGAGGCTATTATTACAAAGGGAATTATAGCTATTTTAATAAGAGTTTTTTCGAATCAAAGTCCATCAGAAATTATTAATTCTAACACCAATTTTATTGATAAAATTGGGCTGAAAGAACACTTATCTCCTACGCGTGCTAATGGACTTCAAAGTATGATTAAACAAATTAAATTATATGCTATTGCGTATCAAACTAAACAAAAAATATGAGCAAGAAAGATATTGATGTGAATGCTTTGGGTGAAAAAATAGTTGGTGTTTTAAAAACAATCTTTGACCCTGAAATACCTGTAGATATTTATGAATTGGGATTAATTTACGATGTATTTGTCAATGAAGATTTTGAGGTGAAAATTCTCATGACCCTCACCTCCCCAAACTGCCCTGTTGCAGAAACTTTGCCCTTAGAAGTAGAGGAGAAAGTGAAATCTATAGATGAAGTGAAAAACGCAGAAGTTGAAATTACATTTGATCCCCCTTGGACCAAAGATATTATGAGTGAAGAGGCCAAATTGGAACTAGGAATGCTTTAGCTTGATGAGTAAAGAAATTATCAATAGAGTAGCAAAAAGTAACTTAATCACTATCAATCTTGAAGATTATTATCTTCAAGGACATAGAACTAATCTGGATATAAAAGATTGGCTAGATCAGGAGCTTGTTTTAAAAGAAAAAGAATTTCGTGAAAAATTAAAATCCTTTGATTGGAGTCAATACAAAAATCATTTTGTTGCTTTGCAATGTAGTAGTAATGCCATAATTCCAGCGTGGGCCTACCTCTTAATCCAAACCTATCTTCATGGAATCGCCAAAATGGTCGTTGTTGGGTCAATAGAAACTTTGGAAAGTATTATTTATGACTATACCATTGAAAACCTCAATCTTGATCATTGCAAAAATAAACCAGTCATAGTGAAAGGTTGCTCTGACAAAATAGTTCCACAAAATGCATATGTAAAATTAGTAAATAAACTACAGCCAATTGCCAAATCAATCATGTATGGTGAGGCCTGCTCATCTGTTCCACTTTATAAAAAAAGAAAGGAGCTATAAAATTTTTAATAACTTCTGAAGTTTAGTTTTTTAATCATAATCTGGATATAAAAAATGATTATAGGGAAAACGGGAGATATGAATTTTACGCACCTCAGAATAAATATGTCTTTTAAAAGACTCCAAATTTTGTTTGTTAAGTGCAGAAATAAATAAGGTCTTTTTTCCAAGTTTTGACATCCATGTATCTTCCCATTCCTTCAGCGAGTAATTGGATTTCGTTCTTTGTTTTGTAAGATCAATTTCGTCGTAAGGCTGAGGCTTATATGCATCGATTTTATTGAATACCATCACAGTAGGTTTATCAATAACCTTAATTTCTTCTAAGATCTTGTTTACAGATTCTACATGCTCTTCAAAACTTGGATGGGAAATATCTACCACATGTACTAAAATATCAGATTCTCTAACTTCATCTAAAGTACTCTTGAATGACTCCACTAGTTGAGTTGGCAATTTTCTTATAAACCCAACAGTGTCACTTATCAAAAAAGGGAGATTTTTGATCACCACTTTTCTCACGGTAGTATCCAAAGTAGCAAATAACTTGTCCTCAGCAAAAACCTTTGATTTACTAATTACATTCATTAATGTTGATTTTCCAACATTAGTATATCCAACTAATGAAAGTCTAACAAGGGCACCTCTATTACCTCTTTGTACAGACATTTGCCTATCAATTTTTAAAATTTTTTTCTTAAGCAAGCTTATTTTTTCACGCACAATCCGTCGATCTGTTTCAATCTCAGTTTCACCTGGTCCTCGCATTCCAATTCCACCTTTTTGGCGCTCCAAGTGAGTCCACATACCTCTTAAACGGGGTAATAAATATTGGCATTGAGCCAACTCTACTTGGGTTCTTGCATAGCTTGTCTTGGCACGTTGAGCAAAAATATCCAAAATTAAATTTGTTCGATCCAATACTTTACAATTCAAAATTTTACTCAAATTACGTTCTTGCGTTGCGGAAAGTTCATCATCAAAGATTGCTGTACCTACACCAAATTCCTTAATAAATTTTTGAATCTCCAAAAGCTTACCGCTTCCAATAAAAGTTGTAGTATTGGGCAACTCCATTTTTTGGGTAAATCTTTTTATTACTTCACCTCCAGCTGTATATGTTAGAAATTCCAATTCATCTAAATATTCCTTAGATTTTTCCTCACGCTGAGTCTTATTGATTATTCCTACCAGAACAACTTTTTCGAAATCTACCTTTTTTTTCTCAAGCATACCATTGCAAAATTACACATAAATGTAATCTAGAATTAAATTATATTTAATTGATATTGTATTAGTTATGTATTTCATCGAAAAAAAATGTATTTCATCAATTTGTTACAGCACGAATAAATAAACTGTTATGTTTTTGTTAAATTCATAGCTTAAATTAACCAACAATACGATGAAAAATATTACCACTGCACTTCTGTGCCTACTTTTCTCAACTTATTCTTTTGGGCAAATTTTGAATGAACCCGCGTCATGGCCCAATGCGTCTTGGACAATTACTGGAACATACAATGCCGGGGGACTGTTGTCCAATCCCACTACCGATGGTAGTAATTTAACATGGGATGATGACGGTGCTGGAAGCGCTTCAGACGACGATATTCAGGTGATCTCCCCTGTTATCGATTTGACAGCAGCTTATAATGGTGGTGAAACGTGGATTACAGTCAGTGGAGAATATGTTTACAACGAACTTGGTGGTGATATTCTATTAATTGAAACTTACGACGCAGATGCTATGAGTTGGTCTGCCTTACAAACATTTACTGAAAATTCTACTTCGACTTTAGATTATGAAATCTGTGCATCGACAGAAGCCTATTCGACTCCAATACTAGATATTTCAGGATTTACTCCTACACAACTTTCTGGTTTTCAATATCGAATTTCATATGATGATGTTGATGGATGGATGTGGGGTTGGTGTTTAACATCGCCCACAATCACTTCAGCTGCTCCACCCACATGTTTAGTCCCATCCGACCTTTCTGCTGCCTCTGTAGCATCCTCATCTGCGTTGATTAACTGGACTGCCAATAATGGGGAAATTCAATGGGAGTACTCACTTCAACCAGCTGGTACAGGTTTACCTATTGGAAGTGGTACTGCTACAAGTGATAATCCATTGACCCTAAGTGGTTTAACAGCAAATACATCTTATGAAATTTATATAAGAGCAGTATGTGATGGTGGAGATGTCAGCGATTGGGTTGGCCCTTTGAATTTCACCACGCAATGTGACGAAATATCAGCAATCCCCTACTTTGAAGGATTTAATTCAGATTCAGCCACTCAAAATTGTTGGATAGTGTTGAACGAAAATGGTGACGTTGATCAATGGAATATGGACTACACGTTCAACTCATTTGAAGGAGATGAAGCAGCTGCAATGTATACTGACTTTAATAGCGGTGATAATGATGATTGGTTAATATCCCCAGGGCTAGTATTGACTGGAAATGAAAGATTAAAGTTTCATCAAAGGGTTCAATCTAGCTTTGAGCCTAACGATTTTGAAGTTTTATTATCAACAACCGGCATAGATCCAACAGCTTTTACTAATGTATTATTACCACTAGCAGAATATGATAATACTCAGTACATTGAATATATTATTGATTTATCGGCCTATTCAGGAACTGTAAATATAGCCTTTCACGTTCCTGGCGGTGGTCTTGACGGATGGAGATTATATATAGATAATTTTATTGTTGAACCTATTCCAACTTGTCCACAACCAACAGATTTAGATGCTACAATGCTATCATCTACTGAAGCAGTGCTCAGCTGGATAGGAAATGATTCCGCTCAATCTTATGAAGTTGTTGTTCAGGCACCAGGCTCAGGTTTCCCAACAGTAGCAGGAAATGTTACTGATGATACTAGTCTTAACTACACTGGATTAACACCTGACACAAACTATGAGTTCTATGTTCGCACTTTCTGTGGTACTGCGGATGGATACAGTAGCTGGGCAGGACCCTTCCTGTTTTATTCAGGCTATTGCCCCTCAGTTCCAACAAGCAACGACGGACAAGGGATTTCCCAAATTGTTTTAGGAGGCACCACGTTTACTTCAGCCGGTGACGTTACCTACGAGGATTTTACTACTCCGATCGTGGATGTAAGCCAATCAGTGACAGCAGAACTCTTCATTACATTTGCAACAGGTTGGACATACAATACTAACGTTTGGATAGATTTCAATAATGATTTAGTATATGATAACGATACGGAATTATTTTACCAAGGCGAGTCTTTGGTGAACAACCCAACAACTCTAGATGCGTCCTTTGTCATCCCAGGTGACGTTCCATTAGGAGTATACAATATGAGAATTGGAACAGCTGACTCCGGTCAGTTGAATCCCGATCCGTGTTATAATGGTTCTTGGGGTGTTACTATTGATATGACTATTAATGTAATCGAAGCCCCGTCGTGTGTACCTCCATCTGGACTAACTGCTGAGAATATCACTGGGACATCAGCCGATCTAAGCTGGACAGGCGATGACACAAATGTCTCATGGGAATATGTTCTTCAACTAAATGGAGAGCCTGCACCAACTGGAAGTGGAACAGCTATAGCAACAACAAGTTTTCAAGCAACTGATCTTGATTATTTAACAACATACGATTTGTATGTCATGGCGCTTTGTGGTGATACATTTGGAAATAGCAATTGGATAGGTCCTTTCTCTTTCACAACAACCCAACAGATATACTATGATGTTGAATGTGAAATTGGAAGTGCGCCAATAGTAATTGACTACTGCTATACTGATAACGATTCTACCTTCTGGGTATTTACCTCAGATAACGGATTCCCACTTGAGCTAACATTTAATGCAGGTACAATGAGCACGTTTGGAGACAATATTTTGGTATATGATGGTGTCGATAATACAGGAACATTATTATTTGACTTAAGTGCTAACAACTCAGGAGGTGATCTTTCTGGCGTTGTGGTTGAATCTAGCTCAGACTCAATATATGTTCAAGTAGTTTCAAGTGCTTTCACAAGCTGTCAGACCTCTTCGTTCTTGGAAGAAATAAACTTTGAAGTTATATGTAAGACATGTATTACACAATCCGTTGATTTTGAAGTTGTTGGAAGCTGTGAGCCAGATCAAGAGTTTTTGATTGAAGCAACAGTATCAGATATGGGAGATGCATTAGGTATCGAATTATCAGACGGCCTTGGAGCAACACAAACTGTTTCCTCAACTGGTGTTGTCACTTTTGGACCCTATAATGCAAATGATGAAATTAATATCTCAACAGTGAATGTGGATGATCCAAGTTGTGCTCTTGACAGCGGATTACTCACATTTTTGTGCCCACCGCCTCCTAATGAATGTTCAATTGTTTATGCAGGAGAAGATACAACCTATTGTAGTGATGGAACGGTTGGAACTACATTATCAGCAACCTATCACATTGTTGGTCAAGACAGTAATTCCTATGATATTAATTCACAAGAAAATTGTCCAACGCCTAATTTAACAGGAGGAACGCCGACAAGTTTGAATATAGACGACCAGTGGTCAGACGCTATAGATATCGGTTTTGAGTTTTGCTTCTTTGGTACAACTTACAATCAAATATTGATTGGTTCGAATGGAGTCCTCTCATTTGAATTTGACAATGCAGGTGGATACAATGGATGGGGACTCGGAGCAGGTGATTTACTACCTAATTCAACTAATGGAACCATATACAATGCAAACATCTTTGGAGTTGGGCACGATATAGATCCATCAGCTGGGGGTGACATCAACTACATGATTCTTGGGTCATTCCCTGAAAGACAGTTTGTTGTCAACTATAGCAATGTTTCACACTTTTCAACTGCATGTGTAGATGAAAATGGAGAAAGACTCACCTCAACTACTCAAATTATATTGTACGAATCGTCTAATTATATAGACATTAATATTATTGATAAGCCTGTATGCGATAGCTGGAATGGTGGATTGGCAGTCGTTGGAGTTCAAAATATTGATGATACAATCGCTTTTACCCCTGAAAATAGAAATACTAGTGTTTGGGAAACTACAAATGAATCTTGGCGCTTTTCTCCATCTCAAGGCGATGCTGATTATATATTAGAATGGTATGACGGTGACAACAACGTAGTGGGAACGGAAGACACAATTACAGTTTATCCTGAAGCCCCAACAACTTATATTGCTGCTGTGACATATAATCTGTGTAACGGTGATGTAGCAACAGCATTTGATGAAGTTTTTGTTGAAGCAACACCAACCCCTGTACCAGTTCCGGTTGAAAATGAAATCATGGTTTGTGGCGGAGATGAGGTAACGCTCGAAGTAAACGTTGATCCATCCCAGCTCGTTCCTGATGTCGATGCCATTGTGTATTACTGGACTTACAACAATGTAGATGTACAAGAAGGTCCAAATAATACTTACACATTTGATGCTGGAACAGACACATTTGGAGACTACACAGTTACAGCTTATAACCAAGTAACAGGGTGCTACTCAGATACTGTTATTTCGGTTAATAGTTATATGAACGAAAACTGTGTTGATATTCCACAGGGAATCTCACCAAACGGAGACGGATATAATGATTGTCTTGTGCTAGATCATTTAGAAGACAGAGAAGATATTGTAAAAGCTGAAGTTTACAATAGATATGGCGTGAAAGTCTTTGAGCTAAATGATTATGTTGACCATTGGTGTGGCCAAGACGGTAGTGATAGTTCAAGCGGTAAATTACTTCCAGTTGGGACCTATTTCTATGTAATTAAATTTGCCTCTGATCGAGAACCAATCACAAGCTGGATATATCTTAACTACTAACCAACACAACTAATAAGAAGAAAATGAAAAAGTTAATTTTAATATTTTTTAGTGTACTAATTGGTCAGCAGGTGTCTGCTCAGCAGGATCCGCAATACACCCAATATATGTACAACATGAACATCATTAACCCTGCTTACGCAGGAATGTCAGAAGGGCTTTCAATTGGCGCCTTATACCGAAGTCAATGGGTTGGTTTAGATGGAGGACCTGAAACATTCACGTTTAATATTCATTCACCTGTTGGAAAACAATTAGCACTTGGTCTTTCAGTTATTTCAGATGAAATTGGACCAGTGAACGAAACCAACGCCTATGTTGATGTTTCGTACACAATCCCAGTTGGAATGGAAACACGGTTAGCATTTGGAGTCAAAGGAGGATTTACTTTTCATGATATAGCAATTGCTGAAAACCAAATAAGTCTAGTTGATTTAGGGGATCCTTTTTTCGCAAGTGCAATTAATGAAACTACTCCAAATATTGGTGCTGGAGTTTACCTCTACAAACCAAACAGATATTATGTGTCTGTCTCTGTTCCTAACATTCTTAATGGCGTTCATTTGGATACCAATGGAACCCAGATAGGTTCTGAATCTGAGCATTTGTTTGGAGCTGCTGGATATGTTTTTGATTTATCAGAAAACTTTAAATTAAAACCACACGCTCTAATTAAATATGCATTTGATGCACCTGTAAGTTATGACATAAATGCTAACGTTTTTATGTATGACCTAGTGGAACTGGGAGTTGGATACAGACTTGATGACTCTTTTAGTGGTATGGTTAATTTCCAAGTCTTGGACAATTTAAGAATCGGATATGCATACGATGCTATTCAATCAGACCTGGATATTGTTACAAATTCTTCACACGAAGTTTTTATTAATTTTGACTTTAACTTTTCATCCAAGGTATCAAGGTCACCACGTTATTTCTAAATTTAAGCTAAGTATATTATCATGAAAAAATATAGTACAATTTTAATTATCATATTAGTCACTGGTTTATTTGCCAATGCCCAATCAAAATCAACAAAAAAAGCTGATAAATTATTTTCTAAATTTGAATTTGTCGAAGCTGCTAAAGAATACGAAAAAGTCATTTCTAAGGGCGGTGGTAGTGAATTTGTTTATGCTCGACTTGCTGAATCATATTATAATGTATACAATACTCAAGCCGCAGAAAAGTGGTACGCAAAAGCTTTGGAAACCTCTGAAGTACCAGAAACAATTTATCAATATGCCCAAATGCTAAAAGCCAATGGTAAATATGAAGCATCTAATGTACAAATGTCGAAATTTGCATCAATGAGACCGGCTGACCACAGATCGACTGCGTTTTTAAACAATCCTAGCTACTTGCCAAAAATTCTTGAAAAAGGTAAAAAATTCAATGTTCAAGAAATGAATATTAACTCTGAATTTTCTGATTTTGGAGGAACTTTTAGAGATGGTAAGCTTTATATTTCTAGCGCAAGAGAAGAAAGTGGAAAAAATTATGGATGGAATGAAGAGCCTTTCCTTGACATTTATGTCTCAAGTAAAAATAGCGATGGATCGTTCAATACTCCCTTAGCCATGGAAAATCTTAATACGAAGTACCACGAAGGTGTTGTTTCCTTTTCACCTGAAGGCAGTACTATGTATTTTTCCAGAGAAAGCTATTTCGATAAAATTTTCGAACGCGATTCCTTATCAAGAAATAAGTACAGTGTTTTGAGTCTTTACAAATCAACTATGGAATTAGGAGAATGGTCTGAGGGTGAGGCTTTATCAGTTAATTCTGATAATTATTCTGTTAAAAATCCTGCCGTCAGTGCAGATGGGAAAACTCTGTTTTTCTCTTCAGATATGGCTGGAGGTTATGGAAAATTTGATATCTACTCTGCCCAAATTAATGATGACGGATCAATTGGAGCACCAAAAAATTTAGGACAAAAAGTTAACACTGAGGGACAAGAAATGTTCCCTTTCGTAAGCTCTGATAATATCCTTTACTTTTCATCTGATGGACACTTGGGCCTTGGCGGACTTGATGTTTTTTTTACAAAAGTTGTTGATGATAAAGTTGGTCCAGTAAGAAACGTTGGGATTCCAGTTAACGGAAATTCAGATGATTTTGCGTTTAGTATTAATCCCGAAACTGGAGAGGGTTTTATTTCTTCTAATAGAGAAGGTGGAACAGGAAGCGATGATATTTATTTTGTAAAAGTTTTACAACCCATATGCGATGTCTTAGTCACTGCCACTGTGAAAGACAGTGAATCTGGAAAAGTCCTTTCTGGAGCAAATGTAAATGTAACAGATTCTGAAGGAAATATTTTCGGCTCTAAAAAAACAAATGATAATGGTGAGGTAAATTATATCGTCGAATGTGATACAAATTTATATCTCACTGGTTCATTGGATGAATATGAGAGTAGCTCAACAAACCTTTTACTTTCAACAGCTGAGGAAGCTACAATTGATATTTTACTGGATCCAATTGATGAAATTATACTTGCAAACAAAGTAAATCTGAATCCAATTTATTTTGATTTTGATAAATCTAATATTACTGCACAGGCTGCATTTGAGCTAGACAAACTGATTCAGGTGATGAGCAAATATCAATCTATTGTAATCCGTGCAGAATCTCATACAGATTCCCGAGGAAGTTCCACATATAATCAATCTCTATCAGAAAGAAGAGCTTTGACAACTGCTCAATATGTAATTTCTAAAGGAATTAATAAAGACAGAATTAAAGGAGTTGGGTTTGGTGAATCTAAACCTGTAAACAAATGTGGTGCCCGATGCAGCGAGGAAGAATATCAAATGAACAGACGTTCAGAATTTATCATAGTTGACGGAAACCCAAATGAAAATTGATCATTAAAATACAAATGATTAAAACCCCCAATACTTGGGGGTTTTTTTATATCACTTTATAAAAAACAAATGACACCAAATGTGTCAATATTTGGAACAAAATGAGTGATAAAGTACTGTAATGTTTTCTTAATTCTATTTTTTTAGCCATCAAGATTCTATGTCTTTTGCCATTATAAATTAGCCAGTTTCTAAACCATATAAAAATTGAGACTGATGCAAAAAAAAAGGCTTGATTTATATTTAAAAAATTAATTTTCATTTGCCTTAAAAATTCTATAATAAAGAAAGTAAGAGCAAAAAAAACACCTACTTGAAGGAGAGAAAGATATAATCTTGCTAATTTGCTTGCAAACTTTGTTTTTAAATATCTAAAATGAATATATACTGAAATATATAGCTGATCGTTAAAGCTCATAAGTTCTTTTATAAAAAAACCTGTGAGTTAAATAATTCACAGGTCTTTTGATCTCTAAATCGAATATTAGTTCTGAACTAAAATTTGAAAATCATCAATTTCAAAAGTCCCAGTATAATCATCACCGCCTCCTGTGTATTTAAAAGCAATATAGGCATTACCCGAATACCCACTCAAATCGCTAAGACCAGAGTCAACCCAATTTTGATAATACTCATCATCAGAAACAATATTAGCTGGAAGTTGTTCCCATGTTGATGTCCCAACATTTGCTTCATTTCCATCCCAATCAGTTGAAATTAAAAGCTCTAGTTCACTATTATCACTATAGCTGTTGGAAGATCTAAATTTAACAAACTCAGCACCTTGAGAATCTAAGTTAATAACTGGTGTTATTAGCCAAGAAATATTACTAGAGTCACCCGTATTATAAGCACTCATATATGCAATTTTACTACCATCATTTCCATCATCATAAGTTGTCTTCGCACGCCAATCTCTATTACCAGCCTCCGTGTAATTGACCCAACCATTTGTGGTAATTGAACTATAATTGGCATATGACTCAAAATCATCCTCGAAAATTGCAGTAAAATCATCAATATCCAATAATTCACAGCGGCTGCCGATCATTTCTACATCGCTTACAGAGTTTAAAACAAGGACTAAATTATCTCCAAAATAATCTTTGGAAACAATACCTGAGATAGTCCCCCCTCCTGAGGGTAGTATATCGTTTGCAAAATTAGCGAAAGAACTGGTTTCCAGAAGAAATGTTGCATAACTAAATCCAGAACATCTTTGTACAATTCGTTGAGTATCATAGTCATCAGTTGGAGAAACATAAGGAAGACCTACCTGACTTGTTGGAAATTCTGTTGATTCTATAGAAACATAAATACCAATATCGGCCGATGTTAATGCAGAAACAACTTTTGGGACAATTGGCGCAGTGGTCGAAGATCGAAATAGATACAATGGAACCTCGTTGGCTGTAAGCTCTTCTATCTCTCCGTCTCCATTCATTGATCCACCAATTGTGAAGACGCCATCTCCGCTATTTGTTTCTCCAAGAAATAAGTTTTTAAGGTAAATATAAACCTCCCTACCAACATTAAATTGATTGTAGGATTCAACCTGATTTAATGAAATCTTTAATGCAGCGGTTGGATCTTCAGGGGCATCTTGAATAAAAAACTCCTTATAAAAGTTTCCCGTTGCGTCAGAGGAAGAAACATACCCTTTGACAGCAATCTCAGATACAATTTCTGTAGCTTCTTGATTAGATATAAACTGTGATTTTAATTGTTCAATAGTAATTAGTTGAACTTCTCCCGTATCAATCCTTGATAATAACTCATTTAAACTTTGATTTTCTTCGGCTCCAATACTTGACGGAATAGCAAAATCATCGTCCTGAACGCAAGAAAATATACCAAGAATCAATACTATACTTAAGGTAAATAATTTAAAATTTATTGTTTTCATTCGTTTAAAATTAAAGTTCATTTATAATTGTTTAAAATCTATAGTTAAGGTTTAAAAAATAAGTGGGTCCACGGCCATACCAATACTTAGGACCAAAGACGCGTTTAGGATTTTGTGCATCATCAGTTAAGGATTGATAGTTTGCACTTCTACCTTGTTCAAACCCACCTGATTTAAATTTTTGATCTAGAATATTATTTAGACTCACAAATAGGCTAACGTATCTATTCCCAATTTTCCAAGACTTCCCTCCTATGGCATTAACAACCATATAATCATCAAATCTTTCCTGCCTTAGTAATTCTCTAGCAAGGTCTGGCTCATAATTATTAAAAGGTAAACCATCAGTATCTAAATAAAAATTTTCTGTTCGAGTTAGTGGAGATACGTCAACATAGGTGTCAGCAAAGAAATTAGCAGTAGTCCCAAACCACCAATAATTTGGGTCTCGATACTCAAACCCTATTGAGGCAGCTTGTTGTGGTCCCGCAGCTATTCTGTAATCTTTTAAATTAGATTCTCCAAAATTAAGACCCTCTATAAAATCACTTGATGTCAATACTAAATTTGGATTATTGTCATATGTAAACTGACCTATTGAAGCAACCCCTGTCAACTTAATAGTTGGGGTTACTTGTGCTTCCATACCGAATTCAATTCCTAGGTGACTTTTATCGATTCCCTGCAGAATTTCTTGCACAAACGCAGTCCCCTCATCAACACCACTAATCCCATCAGCGAAATAAAACGAAATTTCATTTGCGTCTTTGACATTAGCATAATAAGCCGTTAATCTAGTCTTTACAGCAGAGGACCTAAAAATATAACTAGCATCAAAAGAACTTATTTTTTCTTCAGTTATATCTGTACCTGTTATATCCCCTACAACTGCATGGTTTTCGCGAGAGTTTGTATATGTGTTTCTTATAGATGGAGCTTTCGATAGGTATCCAGCATTCACATTTAGATTATGCTTTCCTGAAAATTTATATGTAAATCCCGTTTTAGCACCAATTCCTTGAAATGATATTTTAGGTCCCTTACCAAGTGAATTATCTGCGTATGTTTCTGTTTGATAGAGGCCCTCGCGCTGATAATCTGTAGCAGTATAACTTCCGGCAAAAAAGAAATCAAACTTATTATATTTAAACCGTGTTTGTAAAAAAGTACTCAATATGCTAGCGTCTATATTAAAATTATACCTAAATGTATCCCCTTCTCCAACTACCATATTTGGATTTTGTAAATCAAATTGTACTAAATCAAAAGAATCCACATTGAGATAACCAGTATTACTTCCTAACATATCAATAATTTCCGCAAAATTGTGAGACTTCAGTCTTCTATAGTTTACTGCTGCATTGAAGGTAATATTGTCTGATAGAGTAGACTCGATAATTGAATTAGCAGTAAATTGTTGATCATCACTGCGATCTTCATATAACACGTAAGCAGCATAATCACCATTAATGTTATTGGTAAGGTTTGCGTCATAAATACGATTCCAGTTTATTTGTCCATCATTTCTAAATGACTGCTCAGCAAGATAAGCTCCTGAGTAGTCTGGGCCATTATCGTCAGCTAAAAAATAACTTGGTAAGGTTTGATAATAAGCTGGAGTTGGATTAGCTCCACCAGCGTAATCCAATCGGCTGTTCCCTAGTTCTCCAAATTGATAAGCCAAATTTGTGTTTAATGTTGTTTTATCTGATAAATCCCAGTAATGATTTAACATTAATACTGGTTCGGAAATACGTCGAATTCTTGAATTTCTTTTTTCACCACCGTGCCACCCCCAGTACTCATTATATTTTGTGTCTTTTAAATCAAAAACTTCTTGCGTGTTCGGTGACGATTTTCCACGTCTATTTGGAGTATAAAAACCTACAAAATTTAAACTATGATTATCATTTATTCTTTTTTCCAGCGAAATAAAAAAGGAGTTTGCATCATAAAAAGTACCATCCTGAAAACCTTCATTACCCCAGCGTCTTCCAAGTGAAAATGCATATGCCCAACCACCCTCTAACAAACCAGAAGAATAAGTTGCCATTAATCTATTTGTATAGCTTCTGTTTGAAGATGAATAAGTTACACGTCCTCCTGCTCTATAACTAGATGCTCTTAAATTAATATTTGTTGACCCTAATAATCCTCCAAAAGTATATGCAGAGGGTGCCAAGCCCATAGTTAACTCTTGACCTCTCAAAACATCGTTGAGTCCTCCCCAATTACTCCACTGAGGTCTACCATCAAAAGTTTTATTCATTTCAATCCCGTTCATTAAAACAGTTCCATTATCAGTATTGAGCCCTCGGACACGGAAAAATGATTGACTAAATTCAAAAGCCGCAGCTCGTTGAAAAATATCTTGTGAAGCTGATAGTAAACCCGATATATTGTCCGCTCCACTCATATCATCGTTTAATTCATCATCAGAAAGCGTAATAGTAAATAAATCTTCAGACGAGTTATCAATTTGCATAAGCAAATCCGATAATTCTAAAACCTCACCATCAATAACAACAACAGAAAATCTTAAATCTAAATAATCTATTTTACTTAAATATAAAATCTGATCCCCCAAAGGAATAACTGTAGAAAAAGTAAAGCTACCTGAACTATCGGTTAATAAACTGAGAGAAGTTCCTTCAATTTTTACTAAAACTCCACTAATCGGTTGAGATGTGAGCTCATCCTTAACAACACCTTTTATGGTAGTTTGTTGGGCAAATCCGTAAATTGCTGAAAAACAAATAAACAGCAGACTTAAAAATCGTTTTTTCATTTGTGATTAATTTTATTACACAACATATATATCAAACAAAAATACATTTCTTATTTCTAAAATTTATATTTTTGACTACTAAATTAATAATAAGCAAATATTATACTTTTGAAACCATACCATAACTGTAATTTTTTTTATTTCTCTTTACTTTTATTAATATTTTTTAGTTTAAATATAGATGCACAGAAGAAAAGAAACTTTAGAGTTCATACTATTGCTTTTTACAACGTAGAGAATTTATTTGACACTGTAAATGATCCTAAAAAAAACGATGAAGCAAGCCCAATTATGGAGCTAAAAACAGATCGCGATAAAATTTATTTAAAAAAATTAGAGAATATGGCAATTGCCATTTCTAAAATAGGTTTTAAAACTTCAAAAAATTCGCCAGCTATCATTGGTATCTGCGAAGTTGAAAACCGTAAAGTTGTAGAAGATCTAGCAAATCATTCTGCTTTAATCTCCAAGAATTATGGTATTGTTCACTTTGAGTCTCCAGACGAGCGTGGAATCGACGTTGCATTAATGTATCAAAAATCTTTGTTCCAACCAATCAGCTCTAGTTCTCACGAGATAAAGCTACTAAATAGTAACGGGGAAAGAGATTACACAAGAGATGTACTATTAGTTAGTGGGTTTCTGGAAAACGATTTAATACATGTTTTAGTTAATCACTGGCCCTCAAGAAGCGGAGGAGAAGCCAGAAGCAGATCAAAAAGGGAAGCAGCAGCAGCCGTCAACAAGAAATTAATTGATTCTTTACAATTTAAAGACGCTAATGCTAAGATATTTTTGATGGGAGATTTAAACGACAACCCCACAAATTCAAGTCTAAAAAAAATATTAGAAACTAAAGGAGAAAGAGAAAGAGTGAGAACGAAAGACTTATTTAATCCCATGGAATCTTTATTTAAAAAAGGGCTTGGTTCAAATGCCTACCGGGACGGATGGAGCTTATTTGACCAAATAATAGTTTCTGCCTCCTTAATCGAAAAAGATTACTCATCATTTAGATTTTATAAAGCTGGAATTTTCAACGAACAATTTCTAATTAATCAAAAAGGACAATTCAAAGGTTACCCCTTTAGAAGCTTCACTTGGGGTGGTTTTACTAATGGTTATAGCGATCACTTCCCAGTCTACATTAACCTCATAAAAGAGGTAAATTAAATATTAGCTAGGCCAAACTTGCCAAGGGATTCTATAAATAATTAATAGTAAAGCCAAAAGATAGAAAACTATAACGCTCTTGTACTTTTTATAAGACAGTCTTTGCTTTTTGTGTTTAGAATAACCAACTGTTACTAATGTGATTGCAATAACATTGGTGAGTGGGTGCTCAATTAAATATAATTTATATGAAGTTACCTCTAAGATCTCACTTAATCCTAGCTCAAACCATATCGAAAATCTCTCAGAGCTAAAATATAAAAATAATGAAATTAAAAATTGAATGTGATTGACAATAAGAGCTAATAATGCCAATTGAAACATCTTTGGATTATATTCCCTTTTTAAAATTATAGATTTTAAGGCTTTAAAAACAGCGAGGATAAGTGTTATTAAAACTGCGTAAGCCCAGAAAGAGTGAATGGTCTTCAACATGACAAAAAATATTTAACAATTGTAAATTTAGCAGATTTTGAAATAAAAAAAGCCTCTATATGTATAGAGGCTTTTCTAATATTAATCATTAAAAAAATTAAAAATTGATCCGTAAAGTACCATTCCATGTTGTCCCAAATCCAAACCAAACAGAATTTGTTGTGTCAATTCCTTTCCAAGTATCGACAGTATCATCAGTTACATGTATATTTGAGTTTGACTCAGCTATGTAAACGGTATTAAATAGGTTGTTTATATTTAACCTGAAAGAAGCATTCGTTCCAAAAAGATCAAAATTTACAGTGGTACCTAAATCTGCCAATCCAAAAGATGGAAGTTTTAAAGCGCCTGGATTATCCGGCTCTAAAAACGCAGAATCGGTGACTGAATAATCTGCATATAAATTATCCACAAATCTATATCCAAAATCAAAACTAAAAATACCTGTTCTGTAAACTCCTTCTAGATATGTTACAAATTGTGCAGCATCGCCGACTTTAGCATCTTTAAGGTACAAAGTTCCAGTACCTATGGACTGTTGATTATCATCAAATAGTTCTGCTGAAAAATCCTTAGTATACTTCCAATCTCCTGCAGATAACATACCTCTTAAAGTAAGCTTTTCAGTTGCAAAATAAGTGGCTTCAATTTCTAAACCGTTGTGTAAAACATCAACATCTTTAAACTGAGCAGTACCATCAACTCCCTGTTGATTAGAAATTCCTCTAGAAATAAATCTATTACCCCAATTTGTTGAATAAAGATTAACATTTAGTCTTACCTTATCGCTTGCAAATCCATAACCTAACTCGACAGACGTAATTTCTTCGTTTTGTAAATCAGGATTTACTGTATTTGCGTAGTTCGGAAAGACCCCATCAAAATTTGGTTGCCTAGAAATATATCCAGCATTAAAATAAACATTTGATTTATCATCTATGTTATAGTTTGAACCACCCTTGACATAGCCTCCAGTGATATCTTTCTTTTCAGAAATAGGATTAAGTGGAGAATCAAAGTAATCTTCACGCTCAAAAGACTGATTAGAAAGACCAGCTTGTAAAACAGATGTAAACTTGTCGTCCTTACTGTATTCTATCAAACCATTAAATCCAAACCAACCTACATTACCAACATTATAATAGTCAATTTTAGGTCCCTTTATCCCTGTACTATTAAATGGGGAGGCATCAATTGTAGTGTTTATAATCTGGCCAGCAGAATTATCATTCCCTGTTGAATAATAGCCATCAAAGCCCATTAAGTCATTCAATGCTCGATAGTGATATCCTTTATAACTCCTTAAATCAATACCAACGGAGTATCTCCAATTTCCAGAATTTATTTCTAAATTAGATATAGCACCTACCCAGTCGTGAGAATTTATAGAAGCTCTTCTGATAAGGCCTGCACGGTTTACACCGTCATCATTAAATCCATTTGAAGAAATTAACATTCCGTCATAATCTGATATAGAACCTGTGTAAGGATCTGTATTTGAAAGCTGATAATTAATCAAAGCATCATAGTCAATAAATCCATTGGCGTCTCTTGGACCTCTTCCATCTTCAAGGTAGTGTTCTGTCAAATCCTTACGGAATGGAAGAATATCAGTCTCAGAGTTTCTCCAATTTTGACCTCTTGGCCCAGTTCCACCACCTCGCCCAGCAGATCCATACAAAGAAGTGTTCAGGGTAACTTTATCTGAAATTTCCCAATCCCAGTTAAAAGTTACTAAAGGTTTGTTATAAAAATTTCTTCTCATATTAAACTCTTCTCCGTTCAAGGTTCCGCCATTCGAGTTCCAACGCTGATCGATACCTGAGTCACCAAAATTTTGATAATCTCTTATAGATACCCATACATCCCTTTGATGATGCCATTGCCCTGCACCAAGTAAGGAGAAATTCATGGAATGCTTAGATCCCTCTGGATTATAGCCTACAGCCATAAAATATGTAGTCCCCTCTCCGCTGGTATTATATATGTACCCATCACCGGCCCATTTGGAAAGTAAAAAAGAGGAAGCCCAACCACTTTCATTCTTACCGGATGAATAAGAAGCAGTTGTTTTATAGTAACCATCATTTCCTACCATCTGAGATATTGAACTTGACTGCATTGCTTCTGTAGCTTTGGTGAAAATTGATACAGTTCCTCCAACAGAAGGAATCGCTAGACGTGTGGCTCCAAGACCTCTTTGGATCTGAATCCCAGAGGCAATATCTGTTAGTCCTTGCCAATTTGACCAAAAAACTCTACCATTCTCCATGTCATTGACTGGTTGGCCATTAATTAAAAAGGATGTATTGGTTTGATCAAAACCTCTTAAAGAAATTCTTGAATCTCCATAACCACCCTCTTGCTTAGTTGCATAAACTCCTGGTGTTCTATTCATAATTTCTGGGAATTCCTGATTACCAACTCTCAGCGAAATCTCACTGCTTGAAATTGTTGAAACAGCAACAGGTGTTTTTCTTTTAACTGCTAAGTCGATAACACCAGAGCTAAGGACAATAACTTCGTCGAGTGAATTGTCTGACGATAAAGAAATTGAACCAAGATCAGTTGATTCATCAAATGAAAGTGTCAAAGACTTATAGCCGACAAAAGAAATTAATAACTCACCGGAACTACTTTTGGTGTTGATGGAAAAAGCTCCATTAAAATCAGTCATTGCACCATTTGACGTTCCAACTTCAATAATATTCGCACCAGAAAGTGGTGCATTAAGTTCTCCATCTGTTACAGTTCCTGTAATTGTACTTTGGCTAAAAGCAAATGATGAACTTAAGAAAAAACTTAAAATAAATAATACTTTTTTCATTGTATAAATTAATTGATTATATATTGCAATTTATAACATCCTACGATTGTAGAAAAGAATTCTTAATAACATTAACTATTTGTTAATTATTTAATTACAAAAATTTATAAACAGAAGTTTTATAAATTCTTTTTTCAAATAGATAATTGAAAAAAGAATTATTGAAAGTTTTTATAGTTATTAATCAACCTTTTTGTTGATGCATCATGATCATTTAGTTCATCTTCTGAAAAATCACTCAATATTTTTCCAGCTAATTTTTTACCAAGCTCAACTCCAAATTGATCAAAACTATAAATATTCCACATAATTCCCTGAACAAATATTTTGTGCTCATACATAGCAATTAATTTACCCAAATTTTCAGGGGTTAATTTATCAATGAAAATTGTATTTGTAGGTCGGTTTCCAGGAAAAATCTTATATGGAATGATTTCTTTATCGTTTATCTCAGAAACGACTTGATCTTTTGTTTTACCACTCAATAAGGCCTCTGACTGTGCTAAAAAATTTGAAATTAATTTATCATGCTGAGCAGTGTTACCGTAAAGAGACTTTTTAAATGCAATAAAATCGGCAGGAATTAATTTAGTACCCTGATGAATTAATTGAAAAAATGCATGTTGAGCATTAGTTCCCACACCGCCCCAAATTATATTCCCTGTCTGATAATCCACTTTTTTACCGAAGCGATCAATGCTTTTTCCATTACTCTCCATCACAGCTTGTTGAAGATAAGCAGGCAATTCCCTTAAATATTGCGAATACGGTATAATGGCTTCACTATCTGCATTAAAAAAATTATTATACCAAATACTTAACATTGCTGTGATGATTGGAATATTTTTTTCAAATGGAGCGTTTTGGAAATGTAAATCCATTTTATGGGCTCCATCTAATAATCTTTCAAAGTTGTCATTGCCAATGGCCAAATTAATACTAAGTCCTGCTGCGCTCCACAAAGAAAATCGTCCTCCAACCCAATCCCAAGTTTTAAATACATTTTTAGATTCTACCCCGAAATCGTTGGCCTCCTTAATATTAGCTGTAACTGCAACTAAGTGCTTCTTTAAGTCATAACTAGAAGCGGATTTCAAAAACCATTTCTTTATGATTTGTGCATTTGAAATAGTTTCTTGTGTCGTAAAAGTTTTTGAAACAATTACAAAAAGAGTAGTTTCAGGATTTAATCTTTTTAAGACTTCAGAAACGTAATCACCGTCAATATTATTTATAAAATGTAATTTCAAATGATTAGAATAATATGTCAAAGCATTAATAACCATTGAAGGGCCTAAATCAGATCCACCTATACCAACATTAACAATATCCGTAAAATTTTTGTTAGTATATCCCTTCAACTGACCTGATATCACACCATTTGAAAATTGGCGAATTTTGTTTTTTACTTCAAATATTTCTGAAATAATATTAATGCCGTCAACTTCAATTTTTGAATCTCTCGGCGCTCTCAACGCGGTATGTAAGACTGATCTGTTTTCAGTTTTATTTATTTTAAAACCACCAAAGTATTTTGAAATCGAAGAATTTAATTTCATTTCATCAGCCAAAGCTTTGAAAAGCGAAAGTGTTTCTGTTGTAATTCTGTTTTTAGAATAGTCCAAAAGAAACTCATCCCAAATAATTGACATTTCATTTGCTCGTTCAGGGTTTTCAACAAACAAATTCTTCATCTGCATGTCCTTAACAATATCATAATGATCTTTTAGATCATTCCACGCCTTGGTTTTTACTGGATTTATAGACTTTAAGCTCACTTTAGATTTTTAATTATTTTATTGAGTCTAATTGTTGTTTTAATGGTTTTATAAAGTTAAGAAAATCAGGCTTATAATCGTCTGAAAGTTCTTTAGCATCTGGAAGTTTTTGTCGGAAAGGGTCTACTTGGCGACCATTTTTCCAAAATCTATAACAAACATGAGGACCACTTGTATTACCTGTCATTCCAACTTTACCGATTACATCCCCTTGCTTTACATAATCTCCAACTTCAACCATCCGCTTGCTCATGTGTAAATACTGAGTTGAATAAGTAGAATTGTGCCTGATCTTGACGAATTTACCATTACCTCCCCTTTGAGTAGATTCAACTACTGTTCCGCTAGCTGTAGCTAGTATAGGAGTTCCGACTGCAGCAGCAAAATCAGTTCCTTTGTGAGGACGAACGACATTCCCATAATAAGCGATACGCCGCTTTAGATTATATCTGGAAGTAATTCGGCTAAATTTAATAGGGCTTTTTAAAAATGCTTTTCTTAAACTTTTACCATTATAATCATAATAATCTGTTTGATTTTTAGAATCTGGTGTTATATAATTAAAGGCATAAATTGATTCTCCTTTGTGTTTAAAGTAAGCGGCATCAATACTTTCGATACCAGCATTTACATTGCCATCAACAAATCTTTGTTTGTAAATGACCTTAAAACTATCACCCTTTTGAATTCTAAAAAAATCAATTGTCCATGCATATATATCATCTGACATATTATATATCAGCTCAATGGGTAAACCCTGTTTTTCCATTGTTTCAGATAGGGAACTTTCAATAAATCCAATAGCTGTTTTTTCTACTATTCTAAAAGGTTTTTTTTCTTCAAAAATTTTGATAGAATCACAAAATTCAATAACTAAATAGTCAATTTTATTTTGCTCATAAATAAAACATAGTGGCTCGTTAGTACCATCTTTGGAGATTAATATTGTATAAGGCTTGCCTACTTTCAAACGACTTACGTCAAAAATATCTTTAGTGTTCTCCGCAATTTGATATATTTTTGAATACGGTAAATTATTTTTTTGTAAAATTTCCCCAAAACTGTCGCCTAACCGAATTGTATCTTTTACAACAAAATAATTGTCGAGGTTGTATCCATATTTTTGATTTTCCTCTATTTTTTGAGATTCAATAACAATCGGTTCTTCATTCTTTTCTGGCTTGAAATTCCTGCTAAAAAAAAGTAAAAGAACGATTAGTAGCCCGGCAATTAAAAATTTATTGTTTAATACAAATTGGTTAATTTTCAACTTCATGCCCCCAGTTATCTTTTTCTTTAGAGCTCCAAAGTTCTGGGAAAAAAATTCTTTTTTGATACTTCGGATGCATATATTTTTGCCAATTGCTACCTCCCGTTCCCTCAATCTCATTATTGGAATTAGATGAAATATAATGCTTTGCAGCATTATAATGACCTTTTACCCATTTTATATTTACAGTATAATCATAATGCCGCATAGCTTTTAATAAGCTTTTATTTTTTCGTTTCATGCTTGGAAGATCTTTAAAACGAGACCATAAGTTTTTAGTGTTATAAACCTTCATAAAGGTAATGAATTCTTCTTTGTATTCTGACTCAAAACTTGTGAGTAAAATTGATTTATAATTGGTTTTATAGTCTTTGCCAGCTGCTTGCCAATAAAGGTGCTCAAGTGCGTGCTCAAAGGGAGTGTCCCTATCAATAGTTTCTCTATAGCGAGGGTCAATTAGGTTAATTAGTTCAGTTGATGCGAATTCAATCTTTCTATATTGAGCGCTTTGAAATCCGCTTCCTGGTGCCAAAGCATGCCTGAATTTATTGTATTGAGTGACATCCATACCCTCCTGCATAATAACAAAGGATGAAGTTAACATATCAAAGTAGCGGCTAATTCTCATAAGCTTCTCTTCAAAAAATGAGACTTTCAAAATAGTTTCTTCAGCAACCTGTTGTAATTCCCATAAAATCATTTTAAAAATTAATTCATTTATTTGATGATAAACAATAAAAACCATCTCATCTTTGTAATTAGTCTTTTGGATTTGCAATCCAAGTAGCGAATTTAACTGAATGTAGTCCCAATAAGTTATTGGTTTGGTATGAAGAATCCCTTCTAAGTAGTTGTTCTTATCTAAACCTAATGAGCTACACTTCTTATCAATTTTGTTGATAATTTCTTTTGTTGAATTACTTTTCATTTAATTTAATTTATTGAGTTTCAAGTTGGTGCTTTAATCCTCTGTAGGAATCAAGATCAGCTATTAATGAGCCAACTCGCAAATCAGCTTTAATTTTTAATGGAACCTTGTTTCTGTCCGCACTGATCCATAAAGTCAGACTTTCTTCCTCTTTAAAAACACGATCCGCAACAACATAGGGTCTAAACTTTAAACATTTTATATATCCAAATTTGGTCTTGATTTTATCATGTCCCAAAAACTTAAGTTTAAAATTATAAATCTCATAATCAAAAAACATTTTTAATTCAATTGAACTTCCGACTTCAATATTGTTTGTGTCATAATTATCCCTTAAATAATAATAGGATGATAACATGTCTTGAATATCTGATTGTATAGATAAACTTTTTTTAACCCCAGTTTTGAGGTCATCAACATGAGCAAGATTCTTTTCATAATCAAAATGAATAATACGATTTTTAATATGACCACCTTCGTAAATCTTTCTAATAAACTTGTATGGTTTTAATGACTGCTTATCAAAATAACTTTCATACCTATCGTCTACTTTAAAAAAAAACTTTATAGCGCCTGTGGTCCAACCTTTCCCAATTACATGATAAACTGGATTGTTTTTGTATGTAGAATTTTTTACTTCCAGAGTTGAATAGCCTGCCTTAAACCAACCACTGTAACTAAGTTTAAACTTTAGCCACTCGCCTGCCCTAAACGACGATTCCGCTTGAGGATAAGAAATATGAAAAATTAGTACAACAAATAGACAAGCTAAGTAATGTCTCATTAAAATTTAAATATAAACCTTAACAAATTTGCAATTATTATTTTAAAAGAAAAACTTGTTTAATCTAATTTTTAAATTGAAGCCGTATTTACTTAAAACCAATAACCTAAATTTATAAAAAATCCGTTAAATTTATTTTTTACAGACCAATGATATTTTAGCTCTATCGGACCAAAAAGTGTTTCCAAACCATATCCGATTGAATATCCATTATATGTTGGCATCTTCAACCAATCTCCACTTAGAAAAATATTATTGCCTATGTTAGAGAAATTAGCGATAAAGTTCAAATGATGCCGCTTTATAAATTCATAGTCTGCCACAAAATTAGCTTTGATAAAACTATTCCCTGAGAGGCTAAAAAAATCATATCCAAATAAATTGAAATAATTATTTGTTAAATTGTATGAATAGCCACCAAGTCCAAAGTTTAAACTCGTTATGTTGTTATTACCTATTCTAAAGCCACCATCTAAGCCAATTAGAAAAGAAATATTCTGCTTAAATGAAAAAGCTTTTGACAAATTAGTTCTTATATTAAAAAATTGGCTGAAATCATCATAATCAAGAGCAGACAAATATAAATCAACATCAGATTCAAACATTAGCCCTGTTGTCGGAAAAAAAATATCATCAAACGTATCGTACTTAATATTACTGTTTAACTTAAAAAACCCTGTGCTTTCAATCTCATAATTTGCTGAAGCTAAAGAAGTACTAGAAGCAGTAATGTCTAAAGTCCTGTGCGTTACACCAAGTTTTAATGAAAAGTCTTTAGTCAATAGTGTTTCAACGAAAAAACTAGCTGTCAAATCAGAAATTTCTGTAGGGATTCTATTATCAATTTGAGTTGAAAATATAGGGCCAAAAAATATTGGATTGATATCATATTGAAATGAAAGATACTTTAAATTAAAACCTATGCTCCAATAAAATCCCTTGTCTATATAATAATCAAAATTAAATCTCGAATTATCTCCTAAAATAAAATCTAAGGACAAAACATCGTTTTTGAGTAATAACTGTTTTTTTGTTAAGTTTAACAGTACTGAACTTTTAAAAACCTGATCATAATGAATGCCAAATTTTAATAAAGCAGTATTTGTTGTTTCTTTAACATAACCCCGAAGGTTATAAGTTTGGGGTTTATCAGTTTTGAATTCATATCGAAAACTATCAAAGTTATTTGTTGCAAGTAGATTATTGACCCCATTACTAAAATCATTAAAACTTACTACATCGCCGCGCCTAAATCTCAACTTCCCAAAAATATATGAATCAGTATATTTGGTATTCCCAATGATATCAACTCTATTAAACTTAATTGAATCCAGTGGTTTGATTCCCTTAGGTTTTTTTACAAAACTCTGAGATTTAGCGACATTGATTAAATCAGCCAAAAAGGGCTCTACAGATTTTTGCCCTTGTTTTATAATTTTTGATCCCTTATTAAATGATATAATAGAAAAATTACCTACATCAGGTTCTATAAAAATATCGGTGTCTTGTATCTTTTCTAAAAGTTCTTTTTTTGTTCTGAAGTTATTGATTTGGGTAAAAATATCTGATATCGATTTAATTTCCTCCTTGGATAATAAATCTGCTTCAACATTAACTCCAATAATTAAATCCAAGTTTTTGTTTTTTAAGTATTCAACTGGGTAATTATTTGAAATTCCACCATCCATCATTAATAAACCATTTCGCTCTACAGGCTGAAACAAGGAAGGTAATGTGCTGCTGATTAAAATAGCTTCTGCTAGATTACCTTCTTCTAACAATATTGTAGAACCTGTTTCCATATCAGTAGCAGTACAAAAAAATGGAATTGGAAGTCTATTAAATTCTGAAATTGAATTTACGTCCATTGTTAATTTTGTAAATAAATTAAATAAGTTTTGTCCTCTTGATATCGAAGTCGGTAATTTAATTTTAAAATTATCTATCGGAAGAGATAATCCATACTTTTCAGAATTTTTTCTTTCATAGAATGTTCTAGATGGACGAGGAACTTTATCAACAAGTAAAATATCAAAATCAATCCCAGAGAAAATTGAATCAAGTTGTTTTCCAGAATAACCACATGCATAAAGTCCTCCAACGGCAGCGCCCATGCTAGTCCCGCCAATATAATCAACTCTAACTCCCAAGCTGTCTATAACCTTTAGAACCCCGATATGAGCTAAACCCTTGGCTCCACCTCCGCTTAAAACCAATCCAACCCTTGGATTATATTTTGAATTACTTTGGCCAAAACAAGTTGCCGAGAATAAAGCGAATGCAATGAAAAATCTTAAATTAAACTTCATTTACTAGAATTATAATAATTATAAATAATTTGTGCTTTTTTAAATCCTACAGATTCTTCTAATTCATCAATTTTTAAAGATGAAATTCGCTTTACAGATTTGAATTCTTGCAATAATTTGATTTTAGTTTTCTCTCCAATGCCTGATATTGATTCTAATTCAGAGATAAGTGCCGACTTACTCCTTTTATTTCTGTGATGTTTTATACTAAAACGATGAGCCTCATTTCTTAATTTTTGAATAATTTTCAAACTTTCACTTTTTTTATCCAAATAAAGCGGTATTGGATCATTAGGATAAAACAACTCTTCAAGTCTCTTTGCAATTCCAATTACGAACACTTTAGATTGAAGTTTTAATTGTTTTAAACTTTTCATTGCAGCTGATAATTGTCCCTTACCTCCATCAACTATTATTAATTGGGGCAACGATTTGTCTTCTTTAAGGAGTCGTTTATATCTTCTGTATATGACCTCTTCCATAGATTTAAAATCATCTGGTCCATTAACAGTTTTTAAATTAAAATGCCTGTAATCAGCCTTACTAGGCTTTCCATTTTTGAATACTACACAGGCAGACACAGGATTTGTACCTTGTATATTTGAATTATCAAAACATTCAATATGAACTGGTAAAAAAGGTAATCTAAGATCTGATTTTAATTGAGAAAGAATTCTACTAAAATGCCTTTCAGGGTCAGTAATTCTAACTTGTTTTAATCTCTCTAGTCGGTGATATTTAGCATTTCGCAAAGAAAAGTTGATAAGGTCTTTCTTTTCTCCAGCTTTAGGAACAATTAATTTTATGTGACCTATATTTTCAAGGTTGAATGGTAAGTAAATTTCATTGGATTTAAGTCTAAAACGCTGCCTAATTTCTGTTATAGCTATTGATAAAAGTTCTGAGTCAGTTTCATTTAATTTTTTTTTAAGCTCAAGAGTGTGTGACCTTATTATAGATCCATGAGATAATTGAAGAAAGTTGATATATGCGTAGCTCTCATCGCTTACTATAGTGTAAACTTCAACGTTACTTATTTTGGGGTTTACAATCGTAGACTTAGACTGGTAATTTTCTAAAATTGAAATCTTTTCTTTAAAAGCCTGAGCTTCCTCAAATTTTTTTAAGTTTGATAGTTTAAGCATCTCTTGAACTAATGATTTTTTAATTCCCCCAAATTTGCCATTTAATATTTGCCTCACATAATGTATGTTGTTACTATAATTTTTCTCAGAAATATAATCAGGTGTTAAATTTTTAGGCTTAGCTGCAAAACCTAAAACCAGAAAATGACCATTATGACTGTGTGTTTTTAGAAAGATCTCATTTTCAGGACTATCTATTTTTTTTTTTGATAAATTATAATTTTCAAGTCGAATAGGATAAATAGATTTTATCAAATTGATAATTGTACTTACTACCTTGACACTTGCGTAAGGACCAAAATACTCGGACCCATCATCAATAAATTTCCTAGTCGAAATTATTCTTGGAAAACGTTCATTCTTTATGCAAATCCATGGGTAAGATTTATCGTCTTTCAAAAGAACATTATATTTGGGTTGATACTTTTTTATAAGATTATTTTCTAGAAGTAATGCATCAGTTTCTGTATTGACTACAATATGTTTTATATCATGAATTTTTTTTACCAATACATCTGTTTTTTTCTGAGCGTGCTTGTTGTGAAAATAAGATCTTACTCGTTTGCTGATATTTTTTGCCTTTCCAATGTAAATTACTTTACCTTTGATGTCAAAAAATTGATAAACACCTGGAGTATCAGGTAGTGTTTTAAGCCGAATATCAATAGTCTTACTTAGCATCATATCAAAGGTATATTAATTATGATTATAGTAAAAATTGATTTAGCATTTTTAGTATATTGTTAAAAATTTAATCACGTTGATTAATGAATATTGTTATTCTGTCAAGAAATAAAAATTTATTTTCCACTAAAAGATTAGTTGAAGAAGCTGAAGCTAGAGGCCATATTGTTGAAGTGATTGATCCTTTAAATTGTGATTTAATAATTGAAAAAGAAAAGCCCACAGTTTACTATGAAAATAAGTTTTTAGACTATGTTGATGCTATAATACCAAGAATTGGTGCGTCCGTTACTTTTTACGGTTGTGCGGTTGTTCGTCAATTTGAAATGATGAATATTTTTTCTACTGTCTCTTCTGAAGCAATTACACGCTCAAGAGATAAACTGAGAAGTTTCCAGTATTTATCTAGGGCTGGTATTGATATGCCTAAAACAGCATTTACTAACTACACAAAAGATGCTGAAGAAGTTGTTGAGCATGTTGGTGGTACTCCTGTAGTGATAAAATTATTAGAAGGTACTCAAGGACTAGGGGTTGTTTTAGCTGAATCAAAAAATGCAGCAGAATCAGTTTTAGAGGCATTCAACGGTCTTCAAGCTAGGGCTTTAGTTCAAGAGTATATTGGAGAATCTAAAGGAGTGGATATTCGCGCATTTATAGTTGACGGACAAGTAGTTGGAGCAATGAAGCGTTGCGGAAAACCAGGCGAATTTAGGTCTAACTTGCATCGGGGTGGTTCGTTTGAATATTATAGAATGAGTGAACCTGAACTCAGAATTGCAATGAAATCTGCACGTCAACTAAACTTACCAATTTGTGGAGTAGATTTATTAAAATCCAATCGAGGACCACTAATATTAGAGATAAACTCTACACCAGGTTTAGAAGGCATTGAGGGATGCACCAAAAAAAATATTGCTAAAGCCATAATTACCTTCATTGAAAGAAATAAGAAATAAAAATGATTAAATGGCAACTTTATTTTTGCATATTTTTTGCTTCAATACTTAAAGTTGCGTGAGGAACAAGTTCCAACCTTTTTTTATTTATAAGTTTTCCTGTAACTCGACAAATACCATATGTTTTATTTTGAATTCTGATAAGGGCATTTTTTAAATCTCGGATGAATTTCTCTTGTCGTATAGCTAGTTGTGCATTTGACTCTTTGCTCATTACCTGACTGCCTTCATCAAATGCCTTAAATGTTGGTGAAGTATCTTCAGTTCCATTATTTAAATCATTCATATACGCACTTTTAATCAGTTCCAAGTCATGCTGGGCCTTTTCAATTTTATTTTCAATTAATAATTTGAATTTTTTTAAATCATTATCTGAATATTTATTTGTTTTTGCCATAATTTTTCTATTTATCGATTTTGTCTATAAATATCTTCGTTGAAATATCATCAAATCGAACTTCAATACCTGCATCAAGATTTGATACAATTTCAAGTTTTTCTGACAAAGTCTCATCTTTAATATAATTTAAATTACCATTAACAGCATTATAAACTTTTTCTTCATTTTGTATGAAGATATTAATTTTATCGGTTACATCAAAGCCTAAATCTTTTCTATAATTTTGAATTCTATTAACAAGCTCTCTTGCAATTCCTTCATATCTTAATTCCTTGGTTATTTGAACATCAAGTGCTACTGTCATTCCTCTGTCACTAGCAACAATGCAACCATCAATATCATTAAAGGATATAATTACATCATCCTTTTCTAAAATAGTGCTTTGCCCATTGATTTCAATTTCAATTGAACCATTTTCTTCAAAATCTTGAATTGTTCTAGAATCAAATCCTTCAATCAGTTTAGCCAATTCATTAATACCTCTTCCAAATCGTGGTCCTAAAAGCTTAAAATTAGGTTTAATTTGTTTAACAATAATTTCCGATGTACTTTCCAGAAGTTCAATTTCTTTTACGTTGACCTCATGCTTAATTAGGTTGCCTACGGCCTCTATATCTCTTTTATGTTCATCAGAATTTATCGGAATCATAATTTTTTGTAATGGCTGCCTTACCTTAATTTTTTCTTTTGCTCTGAGGGATAAAACAAGTGAAGAAATTAATTGAGCAGTAGACATTTTGTTCTCTAACTCTTTGTCTATAAGTTTTAAATTAGGTTTTGGGAATTTAGAAAGGTGTACACTTAGATTGGTTTCAAACCCTGTATTTTGATTCAAATCTAAATATAAAGAATCCATAAAAAATGGAGCTATTGGAGCAGCTAATTTGGAAATAGTTAAAATACATTCAAATAGGGTTTGATAAGCTGAAATCTTATCTTGGCTCAATTTACCTTTCCAAAATCTTCTTCTTGAAAGACGAACATACCAATTACTTAAATGTTCTTGAGTGAAAAATGAAATATTCCTTGCCGCCTTTGTAGGTTCATAGTTAGAATAATTATAGTCAACTTTTTTTATAAGAGTATTTAATTCAGAAATAATCCAACAATCTATTTCAGGTCTATTTTTGTATTTAATCTGATCTAAAGAATTATCAAAATTATCGATATTAGCGTAAAGTGTAAAAAAAGAATAAGTATTGTAAAGAGTACCAAAAAACTTTCTCTGTACCTCTCCAACTCCCTCAACATCAAATTTTAAATTATCCCATGGGTTTGAATTAGCAATCATATACCACCTAGTTGCGTCTGGGCCAAAAGCTTTTAACACTTTAAATGGATCTATTGCATTACCAAGTCTCTTTGACATTTTTTGACCATTCTTGTCTAGAACTAGTCCATTAGAAATGACGTTTTTGTAAGCAACAGACCCAAATACGATTGAACTAATTGCGTGTAAAGTATAAAACCATCCTCTTGTCTGGTCAACTCCTTCAGCAATGAAGTCAGCAGGAAAAGCTTTACCTTCATCGATCAAATCATTATTCTCAAATGGGTAGTGCCATTGCGCATAAGGCATACTGCCTGAATCAAACCAAACATCAATTAAATCACTTTCTCTATACATTGGTTGACCATTAGTCGAAACCAATACAATATCGTCAACAATATTTTTATGTAAATCTACTTTAGAATAATTAAAGTTTGAATAGTCCCCAACAATGAAGTCATCGAACATTGGTTCACTCATCACTCCAGCTTCTACTGCTTTTTTTATCTCGCTTTTAATTTCTTCAATTGATCCTATACAAATTTCTTCTTTGCCATCTTTAGTCCTCCATATTGGTAAGGGTATACCCCAATAGCGAGATCTTGATAAATTCCAATCGTTAGCATTTGAAAGCCAGTTACCAAAGCGCCCCTCTCCTGTACTTTTTGGCTTCCAGTTTATATTATGATTTAATTTAAACATTTCCGATTTTATATCATTAATCTTTATAAACCAAGAATCAAGTGGATAATATAAGATTGGTTTATCTGTTCTCCAACAATTTGGATAACTATGCTTATACTTTTCAACTTTAAATGCTTTATTTTCTACTTTTAATTTTATTGCAATCTGAACATCAACTGATTTTTTAGGAGCATTATTATCTTTGTAGTATTGGTTTTTGACATATTGACCGGCAAAATCTGTAACTTCATTTCTAAAACGACCTTGTAAATCAACAAGCGGTACTAGGTTTCCAAATTTGTCTTTTACTAACATTGGTGGAATTTCAGGATTAGCTTGTTTTGCAGCAATTGCGTCGTCAGCACCAAAAGTGGGTGCAGTATGTACAATCCCAGTGCCATCTTCCACATTAACGAAATCAGCTGATATTACACGAAAAGCATTTTCTGCATTCTCATAAGGTAAACAATAATCCATCAGCTGGTGATACTTAATACCCACAAGCACATCACCAAGAAATGTATCAGAAACATAATAGGGTATTTGTTTATCACCAGAGTTATATGATTTTAAAATTTTTTCATCATCAACTCTAAAAAAATCACTATTAAATTGCTTCTCTAATAAGTCTGCAGCCAATATCACATTAATTGACTTGAAAGTGTATTGATTATATGTTTTAACTAAAACATATTTTATTTTTAAACCAACTGTGAGTGCTGTATTGCTGGGAAGTGTCCAAGGAGTAGTGGTCCATGCTAAAAAATAAATTTTCCCCTTATCCTTTAATATATTTGGTAAAGTTTCGTCTAAAGCCAAAAATTGAGCTACAACTGTTGTATCAGTAATATCTTGGTAAGTCCCTGGTTGGTTTAATTCATGAGAGCTCAAACCTGTTCCTGCTTTTGGAGAATAGGGCTGAACTGAATATCCCTTGTAAAGTAAGTTTTTGTCATAAATCTGCTTTAGAAGCCACCAAACACTTTCCATGTATTTTGAGTCATAAGTGACATATGGATTGTTTGTGTCTATCCAATATCCCATCTTTATGGTCAGATCGTTCCAGACATGAGTGTAGCGCATTACAGCTTCTTTGCAGGCATTATTATAATCCTCTATGGAGATAGATTTACCAATATCCTCCTTTGTTATTTGCAACTCCTTTTCAACTCCAAGTTCAATTGGGAGTCCGTGTGTATCCCATCCTGCCTTTCTCTCCACTCTGTAGCCTTTCATAGTTTTGTAGCGTGGGAAAATATCTTTGATTGTGCGAGCTAAAACATGATGGATTCCAGGCAACCCATTTGCAGAGGGTGGGCCTTCAAAAAAAACATATGGTTTTTCTTTATCTCTTTCAGAAACACTCTTTTCAAAAATTTTATGAGTCGCCCAATGATTAAGAATTTTATCTGCTATTCTAGATAAATCTAATTTTTCGTAATTAGGGAATATTGCTTTCATTTGTTATCACTGAGGGGCAAAATTAATAAATTTTAGTATAATTTAAATTTACCAATAAAGTAATTTAAAGATATTGAAGTTGAAATAATAATCTAATTTTTTTATAATACATAAAAAATAAGTCCAACTTTTAAAATCCTTATTTTTAAAGGACTTGTTCCAATATTGGCGTTATCAAAAATTGGATTCAAGCCATAATAAATGAATGTATTCCAATTATTATATCCAGCGCTCATTGTTAATCCGTATTGCCACTTTTTTAGATCTATATTCGTTATTGATATTGACTCATTATAGGACTTAAAAAATGCTCGACTATTTAAGAGATAACTAGCCTTTAATCCCGCATAAATTCTCCAAAATTTATATAATTTATTATTTGAAGTTCGCCAACGAAATTCTAAGGGAATTTCCAACGCTTGAAAGGAAAATCTGTTTTTTTCAAAATCTTGATTTGAAAGAATTTCATAATTAAATGAGTCTTCGAATTGATCAGTAATTTTTAAATTTTGAACAAATATATTTAGTGAGTAGCCTAATCCAATGGCGATTGCTCTATTACGTTTGCTATTTATAGGAAAATCCCGAATAAATCCAGCTCTAAAGCCTGGGGAAAAATTAGTTTGAATTAGTTCATCGGGGCTATTTAAAAATGTATTGTAAGTTATAGCAAAGTATATTTGGTCCTCTCTGTATAAAGAATCAATTGTTTGATCAATAATTACCTGTGAGTTTGTAAAAAAAGGAATTACTAACAAGAAAAATACAAAGCTTTTCTTCATAAGTATTTTATTAAATGGACTAAAAAAGGCATTCTTTATTGAACGCCTCAGAATCTTAAACACATAAACAGGCTAATTCATATTAGACAATACATCTTCCTTCTGTCCTGTTGTATAATTGATTTTTAATGCATTTACTTTTCGAAGTTCTTGCTTTACATCATCTACAATTCCCATATTGGTGTTTTTATCAACCTTCAATGATACTGTTAAAAAAGGAACTGTCTCTTCTCTAAGTGCAGCACGTTCAGAACTTATAAAAATAGCTATTTCTTCAAGAGATGCTAGTTTATCATTTAACTGAATGCGATCAACTTTTAGATTTTCTGATTCAGGAGAGGAATTGTTTGTGTAACCTGAACTAGGCTCACCCATGTATATATAACTTATGGGGTTTTTTTTGTCGAGCTTCTCAACTTGATTTGCATCAGGAAGCTTATTTTTAACAAGTTTATTATCCTCTCGCATAACAGTTACAACCATAAAAAAGAATAAAAGCATAAAAACAATATCAGGAAGTGACGCTGTCGATATCACAGGTAATCCTCCGTCTTTTTTTTTGTTAAATTTTGGCATATTGTAAAATTAATTTTATTTAGAAATCTCTGATAATTTAAGAGGATACTCTATTTTAATTTGATCAATTAATTTTTTAAGTTTCTCTTTATCTCCCTCAAATCGTGGGTCTTTATAGTTTACTTTCATTTGTAAAAAGTTCATATTGCTAAATCCATTTGATGGTCCAATGCTCAAAGCGCGTTTATTCCTCAATATATTGTATGCTTGAAGTAACTCATTTTGCACTGTTATGTAAGCTCCGTAAGAAGTCTCGCGCCTATTTTCTAAATAAATTATAGCCTTATTTGGATTGTCTGATGAATTTGGGTCTTTTTTACCATCACAATATTTACAACTTCCATCTCCGTTATTGTCTAAAAATTTAACTGCATCACTAGTTAATTTTGATACGGTCATGACTCTACCTTCAATTGTCATTTTTAATTTGGAATCAATATCCATATAATCGTTTTCCACAAGTAGTTCGTCTTTATCATTTGTTCTTCTCATCTGAACTGTGAAAATATTTCTTTGCTTTACCTTTGGAGGATCGGTTACTTCCATTGGTGGTAGTTTTCTATTTATACCAGTGTCTTTTTCAATTGTTGTAGTTACCAGGAAAAAAATCAATAGCAAGAAAGCAATATCAGCCATTGAACCAGCATTAACTTGTGGTGCAGATCGTTTAGCCATAATTATTTAAACATTTTTTTCAGCCCAGATATAAGCATCGAAAGAATAGAAATTATAATTAATATGTAGAAAGTTATCAATCCTGCACCAACGATCTTTGATTCAGACTCAGAGGCCATAACACCATCATATTCATAATGTCCAAGTTTAAATGCTTCGTCTGACCCTTTAGAAATAGCATAAGAAATAATAACGATAAACAAAAAAGCTCCAACTCCAATTGCAATTTTTTTTAAGGAACGATTTTTCTTTAATATTCCACTGACCACAGTGAATAGAGTAGCGCACATCAGAGCAATAAACACAATAGATATTAGAATATATAACGGTGAAATTGTCTCTATGGCGGCATAAAAAAGATCAGAATTACCAAACGGATCCTTAACTAAATCTTTTATTTCGTCAACACCTGATTCAATTACTAAATTGGAAATAGCATTATTCATCACTGCCCACAGAGTAATTGAGGTAATAGCAGTAAACAAAATAAAAATTGTTGTTAGTCTTTGTAGTTTCATTTGCTAAATTATTTTTTATTTTTTACTAAGATGTCCATTAAAGAAATTGATGCATCTTCCATATCGTTAACAATGCTATCGATCTTTGATATTATGTAATTATAAAAAATTTGTAAAATGATGGCTACTATCAATCCAAATACAGTTGTAAGTAGTGCAACTTTAATACCACCTGCAACTAGTGAAGGATTCATATCTCCCTCGGATTCAATTTTATCAAATGCTTGTATCATACCGATAACTGTACCCATGAATCCAAGCATAGGAGCTAAAGCAATAAATAATGAAATCCAAGATACATTTTTTTCAAGCTGGCCCATTTGAACTCCACCGTAAGCAATTACCGCTTTTTCAGCAGCTTCCAAGTCTTCACCTGCACGATCAAGGCCCTGATAAAATATGGAGGCAACAGGTCCCTTTGTGTTTCTACACAATTCTTTGGCCGATTTAATACCACCTGATGACATTGCTTCTTCAACACCTTCAACTAACTTTTTGGTATTAGATGTTGATAGATTTAAATATATAATTCTTTCTATGGCAATTGCAAGTCCTAAGATTAGACACAGAAGAACAATCCCCATAAAAGCTGGACCTCCTTGAATAAAACGTTTTTTTAATTCTTGATGAAAACCAATACTTTTATCTTTTTCAGAATTGTCCTGAAAATTTAAAGCCAAATGAACAGAATTTGGTTTTGTAATTGTTTTGGCATTGGCACTAAATGACCCGAAAGCAATGATTAGAGTTATTGCAAAAATTGGAAATATCTTTTTCATTTTTGTATTATTAAATTAAATTTTTAAGATGTACTTTCATCTTCATAAAGATATAAAAAATTGTTTTAGAAACAATTTAATAATATTTTTTTTAGCTTTTAACGTATTAAAAATAGGTGCAAAATATACGTCTTGCAGAGAGGAAGGGATTCGAACCCTCGATACGCTTTTGGCGTATACACACTTTCCAGGCGTGCGCCTTCGACCACTCGGCCACCTCTCTATTTAATGAATTCAAATAAATGAAAAATTGTTTAGTTGTGAAAATTAAAATGATTAATTCTTCGATATCTCTCCGCGTAAAGAATTTTTAAAAGCTAATTTAAAATCTAAACCTGTTCTAACTGACAATAAAAACATCATTTTGGTTATTGCAGCTTCTGTTGTCATGTCGATTGCTGAAATTACTCCTAAGGATTGCATTTTTGCACTAGTAGCATAATGTCCCATTTCTACTTTTCCGCCTGTATGTATCAATAGAACTTTAGAACTCATAAACAATTTTAAACTCCAAAAACATCAATAGAATTTTGGGTTGTTACACTAGCAACTTCACTTTTACTAATTCCATAAATATCAGCAACTTTTTCTAAAATATTGACCAAATATGCGCTTTCATTTCGGCGCCCTCTGTAAGGAACAGGAGACAAATATGGAGCATCAGTCTCCAGAACAATATCAGAAAGATCAATTTTTGATAAAAATTTATCAATTTTTCCATTTTTAAATGTAACTACTCCACCTATACCTAACTTCATATTGTATGAAATCGCCTTGCGAGCTTGTTGTAAATCGCCAGTAAAACAGTGGAAAATTCCAAATAAATCCTCAGATTTTTCATCATTCAAAATTTTAAAAATCTCATCAAAAGCGTTCCGGCAGTGAATTACTATTGGCAGCTTATGCTCTTTTGCTAATTTAATCTGCAAACGAAATGCATCTTCTTGTTCTTTATAAGTAGCCTTATCCCAATACAAATCAATTCCAATTTCACCAACAGCAACAAATTTACGACTTGAGAGTTCGTTAGCAATTTGATTTATTTCCTCTTTATAATTTTTTTTCACATGAGTTGGATGAAGCCCTGCCATCAAAAAAATATTTTGAGGATACTCATTCGCAAGCTCATACATTTTATTTGTGTAAGTTGAATCTATTGCAGGCAAAAAAAATCGGGTAATACCAGATTCAAAAGCATTTCTTATAACAATTTCACGATCGTTATCGAAAGCTTCGCTATATAGATGTGTGTGAGTATCAGTCAAAATCATTTTACAAAAATAATATTTTGTGTATTATATTTACCATAAATTATTCAAGTTGAAAAACAAATTATTAAAAGAATTTTTTGAAAAAAATAATTTCTGCAGAGCAAAGCTTCACTTTCTTGCAAGCAACCACTACAAAGTTCTAGCTAAAATTAATAATCAAAAAGGATGGTTCATTATTGATACTGGTGCCTCAATAACTTTTATCTCGGATAAATTAATAAATAAATTTAATTTAAAAATTGACCAAAAAAAAGAAGACGCACAGGGGGCTGGGAAAGAAAAAATTAAGACACAAATTTCAAAAAAAAATATATTGCAAGTTGGTGTTAAAAAATTTAATAATTATACAATTGGCATAATTGATTTAGATCCTATTAACTCAGCCTTCAAATTAGCCAACTTGGATAAAGTTGATGGAGTTATTGGCGCTGATTTGTTAAAGCGTGGAAATGCAATTATCGATTACCAAAAAAATTATATCTATTTGAAGTAAATTATTATTGTATTACAAAAGAAATTGGAAGTGCATACTGTACAGTGACTGGCTTTCCTCTCTGTCTTCCTGGCTTCATCTTAGGTAAACTTTTAATTACTTTGGCAGCTTCTTTTTCTAAACGAGGATGGGGAGCTCTGGAGCGAACCTCAACAATATCTCCGTTCTTGTTTATTTTGAATATCACACTTATTCTTTGGCGACCGCTTAACCCCAGTTCTTCAGCCAAGCCTATATCGAATTTACGGTTTACATGCCTTGATATTTTTTGAGACATACACTTTTTCCTAGCCTCATTATTTTTTTCCTTTTCGCATCCTGGAAAAATAGGTGCATCTTCAACAACCGTGAATGGGACTTCTACATCTTCTTCAAATTCTTCAACCTCAACGTCTTCAACTTCAACAATTTCTTCCTCTTGATCAGATTCAGATGTTTCCACAACATCTTCTTCAATTTCTTCTTCATCTTCAATGACTTCAATTTCTTCAGGGGGTGCAGGTGGTGGTGGTGGTGGTGGTGGAAGCTCTGGTTGTTGAAAAAAAACATCTTCCTCAATATCCTCTTGATCTAAGTTTAGCAACCTCATATCGCTATCAGACCTATCGTACTTTTTCCAATTTACAGTTGTGTAAGCCAAAAAAGACATTAGCGCCAGTCCTAAAGCAAAGTATAATGCTGTATTTCTTCCAGGATCAATATTTGGGTTTTTTTTGATTTCCATTAATGAGTTTCTGAATGTTAAATTAAGTAAAAATAACTAATTACATAAATGTTTTGAAATTTTTAATAATGATTTTTTATTTTTCTGGATGAAAATTGACATTAACAACACTCCAACTAAATTTGCCACAATATCAAAAGAATCGAAATTTCTGTTAGTTGTTAATTTCATCTGTAAAAATTCAATTGTTACTCCAAAAATTATTGAAAAAACAATTGACAATTGTAGACTACAAGAAAATTTGTAGATTGATAATGATATAAAAACTAATAAACAAAGAACAAAATAAGTTAGAAAATGAATTGTTTTGTCGTAAAATTTAATATTTATAACTGTAACATTATTTAAATTAAATAAGCTTCCATAAATAACAGTCAAAATATAAAACAAAACCAGAATCAAAAAAATATTTTTTTTAACCACTAATTAAAGACTTGTATTCTGAAGCAGCTAATAAATTATCTAATTCTGATAAATCATTACATTTTAACTTAATCATCCAACCCTCTCCATATGGATCTTCATTAACTTTTTCAGGCGCATCTTCTAAAGCCTCATTGAACTCTGTTATTTCACCAGAAACAGGAAGAAATAAATCTGAAACTGTCTTGACAGCTTCTACAGTGCCAAAAACCTCTTCAGAGCCTAAATTTTCGTCTAACGTGTCAACCTCAACATACACTATATCGCCCAATTCACTTTGAGCAAAATCTGTTATTCCAATAGTTAATATGTCACCATCGATTCTAACCCACTCATGATCTTTTGTATATTTTAATTCTTCAGGAACATTCATTTTTTTGTTTATTTTTAATTACCGAAATTATAACGTAAAGTAAATCCTGATCTGATAGTTGTTTGGGGAAATGCAGTAGAGATTGCATATTCTGAAAAAGCATAATCAAAATAAAAAATTGCAGTTAAATTATTACTAAAAGCATAATCTGCAGCATAACGAAAACTCCATATCGTTTGACCTGCACTAACTTGATTATTTTCTAAATCCAAATAACGAACAATTGTTTTATTATTTCTAATCGAAACATCAGCTTTCATATTCAAATCGCTTTTTATTATCTTCCTAGGACCCGCTAGTTTAGATTTTATTCTTAGGTCCTTAATTCTGTATCCCAGGCCAAAAATATATTCAAATCCTTGAATCTCAGTCAATAGGTTGTTATCAAAACTTATTGACAAGCTACGATCTTTTTTTAATTCTGCAGAAACTTTAACAGAACTTTTCATTTCAAAATCTAGTTTAACTAAAGGGCTAAATTGTTCAACTAAATTAAGATTACTAAATAGATTTTTTGACTTGAAATTTCCTGACTGATCAAGAACTTGGGGGTCTTGAAATTCATAAGCCAAACTAGGATCTGCTTCATAATAGTCTAAATTTGTTCTAAATTGATTGACAGTGTATGAAGCGCTGTATGCGTGAGTAACTGAAAATCTTCTAAAATATTTTTTAAACCATTTGTTTCTCATAAATCCTGTATATTTCAAATTCCAATTTGGAATTGGAATGTCCCTGAAAGCGTCAACGCTAATTTTATTAGGATCTTTTCCAGAGTAAGCTGAAAGAAAAGCAGGTAACAACACGGATTGACTGTTTTTACCAAACCCTAAAGGAAACCCATCAATGTCAGTTGAATATCCTGACTGACCATAAAAATCATCAGCTAACCTTCTAGCAATTATTATTCTGTTTTCTTTAAAATCATCAAATGATTCTGAGCTAAATTCATCGCTCTTATTAAATGAAGTTTTTATCAAAGAAGTTGATATGTTGAAATTTCCAAATGTATTTTGAATAAGCGAATTATAAGTATTGCTAAGTCCATCTCCATTAATGTCAGAGGTATTAAAATTTTCTGTGAAATTACTAGAATAGGTTCTCCCGCCGTTAAAATCAATTTTTAAATCTTTTAAAGGTTCAGTGTTTATAGAAAAATCCACGTTTGTATTATGAGCTTCTGTGTACTGTTGATTAAATTGGTCGAATGTTGTAAGCCACCCATTTCTAGCTGAAATATGTCTTATATCGCGCTGACTCCCTAGTGTGTATTGAAAAGTCGGTTTCATCGTACCAATAAGTCCAGGAATAGGTAAATAACCAGGCAAAAATGAGCTATTATTTTCCGAATAATTTATTTGCATTCTGTTAATTCCCGTTAAAAAATTTAGCGAAAAGTCTTTCAGACTGAATTTATCTTTTTCATTCCTTGGGCTAGTTCTTGGTTGGCTACCTTCTCTTGAAACCCTAGACATAGATGAACGACCACTTGATCTGGACCTTTTAATTCCTAAATAATTATAAAATTGTCTCATATCTAAACTTGTGTTTATATTATGTTTGTTGGCATTAGAAATGGTATTACCAAGGTTGAATGTTTGCCCATCAATGTCTAGTTGACCAAAAAGGTCAGATCCCTTTTGCCATTGAAAATCGCCTGTGTATGAATAATTTGAATTAATAAAACTTAATGTCGGTATTTTATTGAATGGTAGTTTATAATTTATACCGACTTGTTGAGTATGTCGGTTTGGATCACCAAAATCAAAAAACTTATCCCATATATCAAGAGTAGGGTCCTGATCGCCGTTCAGTTCATTATCTATAAAATAGTTGCGTACAATGTGATTGTTTGATGAACTAAAATTAAGATTTAATGAGCTGGTTAATTGATAATTTACTGTATATTGAAGATCAAAGGTGTAATTTCTTCTAATCAATTCATCAATAGTTAAGTTATTTGCTCCCAAGTCAGCATCTCTGAATTTTTGATTATTATATTGCCTTATAAAATCAGAGTTTACAACTATATTTGAGGGTCTCAGGTTTAAGTTAAAGTCTTTTAATAATTTCCAATAGCGACCAGTAAATAAAGAATCATTGTTTTTAAAGGGTTGAAAGTTTAGTGGCTCAAAACTGTACGTGTAATTAGCTCCTAATCTAACGTTTTGATCCAAAGAATTTTCAATTTCAAAGTCTCGATGTTTTATCTCATTGAAAGAGTAATTGAAAGTAAAGTTCTCAATATTGTGTACTTTAGGCTTTGCATTATTAGTCTTTTGTTTTTTAACTCCAATAAAATTAATGCTTTGACGCTTTGTGTAATCTTCTGACTGCCCTAGTATTCGCTCCCTTTCATCATCACTTTCCGCAGCATCTAACCTGGTTTGAAGTTTTATGTCTTTAAATTGTTGGTCATATTCAGGAGTTATTAATGTTTCGGCTTGGCCATAATTAAATGGTATTTGAATGCCCCAGGTTTTGGGAAATAATTGCCCTAAATTGATATTTGTAACTACATCATATTGTTTTAAATCTTCTCGACTTCTCTCATTTGGATTTTGATCAATACTACCAAAACCAGCAGTGCTCCTTTTTGCAGTTGCATTAATATTCAGAAAGTCTGCGATATTTGTATCCATGCTCAGCATACTAGCCCAACCACCCTCATTATCCATATCAGCTATTCTAAGTTCATTGAACCAAACTTCAGTACATAAATCTGTATTTCCAATATTTTTAACTCCAATCATCAAGCTCCTAATATCTCCAAAGTTAGGATTACCCTTAATTGAAATCCTTTGTTCATATGGAGGTTCATTTTGACCTGAAATTGAAGTCAAAGAAAAAGCTGAAAATTCATCAACAGGATTCTCTTGCAACACACCATCAATTACATCGTAAAAAATTGGATCTTCTTCACTTAGAGTGCCTTGACTTATGCCTAAAGATTTTATTTTTTCTAATAAATCCAAAGAAATATTTATCTCATTTAGTTCTGGCCAGACTTCACTATTTGGTGCTCCAATCGCACCAGATGACTTTCTTAATGGAAGCTCCAATTGATAATAATTTTGGGTAAAATCATTTCCTAATCTAATAAATGCAACTAAATTCCCTTGCTCAAAACTGTTAGCGTCAGTATCCTCTGCATGAATGAACATTTTAATTTTTTTATACTGGCGCATATCAACATTAATATTTTTAAAAACTGCTCTAGCATCTTCCTCCTCCAAATCACAAACATTTAAAACTAGAGATTGTTCGTTTTGTCTAATAATGTTATTATTGTTATTCAACTGTTCGCGTTCGACATTAGGAGGAGATACATAGCTTCCATCATTTTCTTGGATTCCCACAATTCCAACGCTAAAGGAAGTTGGTTCTAATAAAGTAGAAGCATCTGAGTCATTATCGAGTGACTGTTGAAATCTTCTCCAATCACTTCTAACTAAATCAAAAGTACCAAATCTAAATACAGTGGTTTCTGTAAAATCTTTCAAGTAAAGCCTTGTAAATCTAATAGACCTAAAGTCAGATATTCCACCAATAGAACTTGTGTATTGGTTAAGTGGAATTCTAAATTGATACCAATTTATTGCATTGGATATTGTACCGTCAGGTAAGGGTATGTTTGTAATTGATTTTCTATCTACAATAAAAGGATTATTTGGATTATTCAGTGTTGCAGGATTTATATCAATTTCATATTCAAAGTAACTATCAATGGTATTCATTGTATTATCT